>Ga0153947_1000241_pt1 | contig 26328 bp, 24 predicted proteins | sample TSNJ031MetaG_FD_104697 | JGI IMG/M metagenome (GOLD analysis project Ga0153947, IMG submission 104697) | Attine ant fungus gardens microbial communities from New Jersey, USA - TSNJ031 MetaG | ecosystem: Host-associated > Fungi > Mycelium > Unclassified | place: USA: New Jersey, Wharton State... | reverse complement strand
ATTTGTCTTCAATGTCTCCTTTCAGTGGGAGTCTACGTGTCACATGGCATGACGGAATGAGATGATGTCTGCCGGAATTTTTTGCCTCCCTCCTTGCCCTACGGAAGAATGGGTGTACATGGACTCACCACTTACCTTCATGAACATACTCGTACTTTATCAACCCCTGTCACCTTCTCGTACCCTCCTAAAAATGTTGTCTCGTTAGTAGTGGATGGATGGTCGTAAGTCTGATTAAATATCAATTTGGCATCCCCAATGCCTCACATCATTTTAGTTTTATATACCGCTTATACCAGGGCCCCACACTGCCATGGGTATACGGCGGTGAATATCCAGATTTTTTATCCAGGATTACTCAATTTGTAGAGGCCTGGATGCGCCTGGGCCTCAGGATATACTTTGTTTTTGATGGTTGGATTTCTACCCTCATGAGAAATATCCATTGAATAACCCTGAGCTTAAAGGCGCGTATCCCGATATCAAAATACCAACTATCTGTACTCGCCTTGGTCAATCACATGTACAGCCAGCCTTACTCTTTTTTCGAACTTCAATGGCTTCCCGGTCGACAACTCGGTTTCTTCATGAAACAAGAATCCTCCCTCCTCTTTCCTTTGGCGCTTGTATATATGCTCTTCACAGACTGGCCGAAAATAACGACTCACTAGAGATTCACTATGCCGATGAAGAAGGAGACCCATATGCTGTTGAGCTTGCAGGTCGCGTGGGCGGTTATGTGGTCGGTAATGACTCCGATTTTGTCATCTTGAATGCCCCCGGATATCTGGGATATATTCCCCTTGATGATATGATGTGGGAGACAGCCAAATTTCAGCAGTCTCTACCAGTTGACGATGAACCCGACAACGATTTTCGGATAGTATCGAAAACTAAGTCCAAGAAAAAACACGAGGTCCCGCCTGGACGAGGGATTATTCCACCCGAAGGTGTGGACGATCTCCATCTATCCTGTACTGTCTATCATCCGGATATACTCGCATCACAATTGAAACTTCCAGTTACACTTTTACCTCTTCTTGGAGCTCTTGTTGGAAACGATTTTACTCACCAATCAGACTCTGATCGTCGCTCTATTCAGCACCTATTGTTTGACAGGAGACTGACGCTGGTTCAACGCATTGAGAACGCCGCAGCTGCTATGCGTAGCATTATGTCCCCTGCGAGTTCAAGGAAAAAGAGCAAATATCAAGTTGGGAGTGTCATGGATTTCATCGACAGAACGGTTCATTTATTGTTATCACGCCTTTCAACACCACCCAATTCTGGGGAGGTGGATGAAATTGTTGATAAAGTCGTGACGGCAGCTCTTCAGTATGCAATCAATAAAGTGGAGAACACTGCCTTGTGGCCTTCACCCATCTGTGTGCTTCACGAGCCAGATTTGTGCCCCTTCCTTCCCTTCATGTCAAGGCGTGTTCTGGAAGAAAGTGAAGGGATTGGTAGTGAAACACCTGCGTTAGTACAGAGTGCTGCCATTCGCGAACACTATATGGAGGCATATCGAAAAGGACTTTTTTCACCACTGTTGATAGATGTGTTGTGCACTGGTACCTCGTGGCCAAGGCTATTCCTCGAGAATCCCGACCTTGAAACTGTCTCATGCAGTATTACACGTCCTCTCCGTTGTTGGATATACTCTGTATTGGATGACTCGCTCGGGTTACCGATTTCTGAGGAAGAATCGATCAAGACTGACCCAGCTCTAGGGCAAAATAATAACTTACAGGAGGCAGAAGATGATGAAGAACTCATTGATGTAGTGGAATCCGATGGTGAAGAGGAAAGCGGTGATTTTCTAGCCCCGCTTAAGGGCGAATTACAGCGTTTACATATTTCTGACGTTGATGCGGAGAGAGATTCTTCAGTTTCTGCTGTATCACAAAGATCGAATCGAATCGGAAGTCCGAAAGTCATAGAATATGTACGGCGGGGAACTCGAATAGCTGCTGAAACAGTCCAGGTTGTGTCACTGGGTGATCTTCTGTCACGTATTCCCTGCTCTATCTCAGAAGCTGATGCTGACGAAACGATCTCTCTTGTACAAAAGTCGATTGAGGAGCGTTTCACTGTCTTCTTGCGGATACTGGAATCCGACTTACCCTCTGTTCGCGATGTTTCCCAAGATTATTTATATCCCATTTTGGCGATTCGATGGATTGTACGGTGTCTTCACCGCCGCGAAACCGAAACAGGATCGAGAGACAGGGAAAGAGAGAAGTGGACGGCTCGTGAGGCGAAATGTCTTCTTGCCACTTTTGCCTCTTGGACGCTTGGTCCGTCTGGTGTGATTAATGGTCATGAGTCACCTCCTGTCCAGGACAGAAATGTGCAATTGTCTGCGCAGTTTTTGACTACCATGGAGACTATTGAACATCTAGTACAAGCCCTTCTATTGACGTCCCTTGTTCCTTCAACTGTTCATCGCTTTTCTGGAAAGCTCTTCCATGCGTACCTCTCTGGTAGCCTGGCCCTACCAGACAATATTGAACAGATGTGGCAAGCGTGCCATGTCGGTTTGATAGAAGCTTTCAGAGAAGATTGGGTAAAAGGAAAAGAAAAAAAGCGATCTCCCGCTGACAATGCTACTGCTGCCGCTTCTTTGAGCCAGAAAACAAGACAAGCAGGCAGGAAGGCAGGGTTTTCTCTGTTAGCCAACTTGAATGAATAAAAATATGGTGTTGCAGCTCCTCCGTTTTCCCGTGATTGTATCAACATGTGTATAGCTGACTTTATGTGTGTATTTGCGGTGACTGGATTTGATTCAAAGTGGAATTTCTGAATGACTATCAATGTTTTGAAACCTAAACGTAGCACTGGGCAGTGCTCTTGTTCGATGAGGATGTTGTTGATATCAAGGGTTCTTAGCATTGCCTCGTCGCAGCCCCAGATCCGATTCGTCGCTTCAGCCCGCGGTGATCAAGGACGTTGAAACTTTTGCTTTATGAGTCTAGCACATCCACATATTCACACTGAGCCAATAACCGTCCAGTAAGGAAGCAGCAATTTTTTCTCTCTCCATCGATATGTTTGCAGGATTAATTGTCACAATGTTTTTTCTCGGTAAAACAATGGATCAATAGAGTTAGACACCTAGATCTACAGGCCAGACACGTAAGTATCTAAATCAGATAAGGATTGGCACCCTTTTGATCATGGCGCTCCCAAGGACCAGCCAGCTAGCTGCCCAGTTGATTCCATTCCATGTAGGACATGAAGCGAGATAGCATTGTGTGTCCTAACTCCGAGTCAAGAGGATGCTTGGCGGTGGACACAGCTGTGGCAGGTTGGCATTCTGTTTAGGTACGGCTATGTCGTAGCAGTGCCTTGCTTCGAAAGGTAGCGTTGTATTGAAGTAGATTATTAATATCTCGAACCCAGTCGTCGTCCTTACCGGGCCCAGCACTCTCGTGGTGCTCACCTTCATCACCCGGTTCAATAATTGAAGATCTGTTGATACAAGGAACGGGATACGGTGATGCTTGGACATTGACATATTCACCGGGACTCAATACATGTGAGGTTCTACCATCCATGGAAACTCCTGCAGGAGACCTACTGCGGTCCCCTACCTATCGAAATGTGTCATGAGATGAGATTTAAAATTAGAGTTCAAACACCTACTCGTAACGTTATCACAGAAGATGCAGGGAATACAAGGGGCCGAAAGGACAGACTCCGAGGGCAGATTGGGGTGAGGACCAATGCACTTAGTGAAGGGTGAACAATGGGACCACCAGCAGACAGGGAGTAGGCCGTTGATCCGGTTGGAGTCGAAACGATGAGGCCATCAGACTGACCGACGTTGAATGAGAAGATATTACCTGACACATGTAGCGAGGAACACTCACGACGGCTTCGGTCAAATGCTGGCCATCTACGAAGATATCAATAGTGTTGAGGTGAGGGCTTGAGCCGCGATGGAGGGCAATCTCGTTCATCACCTGCCAATCTTGCACAGTGTGAGCTGTACAGGTACCAAGGATAACTTAGACCAGCTATACCATCTCCATCGTTCCCTTTTTTTGCGAGGTCTTTATTATAAAAAGTGCATGCTAGACGCATTCGGTTCAAAATTGTTGCCTGGCCTTCAAATACACATTCTAGTGCCTTGGCAAAATCATCCATGTCTTATGATAGATTAAGTGTCGGTGGATCACTTGGTAAGGCACAGGTGACTTACGGAATGGCAAAAGAAAACCGAGGGTGCCCATTGAAAAGCTGAGTACTGGTGGAACTGCACCAGCGCTGAACAACGAGGAGGCATGGAGTATTGTTCCATCCCCTCCGAGGGTCACGACGAGGTCAATCTTCTCAGCATTTGGACCTACATCGAAACAAGGGATTAGATAGAAAACTTGACAACCCTGGACCTTGGGGGACTCGCCTGGTTTCCAAACTTCTGCACCATGTGGGATCTCTGTCTTATCTTCATGAAAAACACGCACTCCCGGATAAGTAATATCAACATGTCTGTGATGTTTGAACACAACTATGGTCAATGCTGTCGGAACCGAGACGACTTACTCAACGAAAGCATCAATTGCAAGAATTACAGGTTGAGTTCGCATTTTATTTACAATAAGTATGCTTTTTGGCCTCTCGATGACAAGCTTCCTGTGTCTCTATGAGGGGAATGAACCCAGCCATGAAAGCGTTTCCTCACGGACGTCGGATGTAGTAGTGATAATGATGATTTCGAACTGGTCGAAATCGAACGGGTCGGTTGTCGTGGGGTTCTTGTTTTGTATAAGAGTCTTTTCGGTACCAAGCGTTCTGCGGATAAGCAACGCAACTCTCCGACACAGGCAAGATGGTGGACGAAGGAAAACATTTCGAGGCTGATCTAAGAGCTGCAGTAAGAACTGCAGCTTTAACGTACCAATGGCTCACGTGATACTGCCAACCACAGCGGTGGTCTGCCACACTTACCCGACTACTCCCATAACTTCGTATGTCTTTCTTCAAATTCAAATCGGGGTTAAGCAACTCACTTTGAAATTTGTCAGAGTCTTATGCTACTGCGTTCTAGATGACGACAAATCCTTTTCCCGAAAGACGAACGCGGTCTCAAATCAGACTATCAGATGATATCTTCAAACATACTGAGCATTCTCCTATGAAATATGCTCGTAGTGTTGCCCGTGAGAACCCGGAATCTCAGAGTCTTACTGGGAAAGTCAACGAGGACAAGGACGAATTCTTACCAACACTTCCTAGACCTTCGGGATCTAAGCGTTCCGTCTCGCCTCTTCCCAATGACGAATACGACACTGGAGTTGGAGGGGATATACATGAAAGGAGTTCGAAGAGAATGAAATTGCAAAACCAGGAAATTCAGAATCCTGTTAATGGTTGCATGACCAAATTAGATCATTCTCGGACGAATTCAGAGCCGAATGTTGGTTCAAACCGCAAAGCGCAATGTAGGCAGGCGGGAACTGCGACGGCCAGCAATAAACCGAATTCGATGTCCTCAATCTCCGAAATCGATACTCTAGCTGGAGAGCCAGACAAAGCCAGGGCGCGGTCCTTGCCATTGTTTCCATCATCTTCATCCTTACCGTCCCTGTCATCCTTCCCAATACTTGACCTTAGAAATCCCCCTATGTCTCCGATACACTCTCATTCGCCCTCGCGTGCTATAGATAGATTCCCCCGACTAAAGGTGCATCCTATCACACCGAAACTTCTACAGCCACCAAGGCCATCTCACGATAAATCTGGAGTGTCGATAGATATGAATAATAAATCAGAGACGCGGCTTGTTATTGAATCAGTCACGAAGACGGAGAATGTTTATGAGCCTGCCACTCCCAAAATGTTACCTGCAGAACTTCCAAAAGTCTCCATAGATCCTCCAGAATCTCCGACAGTAGCTGTTCCTCTGTATGTTCCTGTTTCATATCCTGCAACTCCTGCACCCAGTGCGCTATCCTTTCTACCTCCAATGTCTCCATTGACTCCTCTTCCCGAAACCCCGTCACTATCAAGAGAAGGAGGAAGTGGGACTATTATGAAGGAGAGTCGGAATTTTGATGCGAAAGAGGTGAGTGTAATTCGCAGTTTTGAACCAGCTTCCAGGCTGAAATTTATCGCAGGGACACGATGCTAAGCCCTCGTTACATTCAATACCACAGCCTAATTTTGGCGAGCCGAAGAATACTTTCGGCACGCCAGTTGCCCCTCCCTCACCCCAAAGTCAGATACCTCGGATTGGGGAACCCCTACCACCATTTCCTGTCCTCACCAAGTCTAGTTCCGGAGGAGCAATAGGGAAACCATTCAAATCGGCACGCGAGGACTCGGACAGTGTGCCCATCAGAAACACCAAATCCTATACTAGGCTTAATGCCATCGAGTTGCTCATGCAAAATGCATCCAAACAAGGGGCAAGCCGGCAGCAGGACGAAGGCAAGAATACCTCTCAACTACCTAAGACGGTCAGTAGTACTGGCAGCATTGCAAAAGATAGAGGCAAGGTGGAATCCAGGGTCAGCAAACCTTCGCTTGAGGACAAGACGCACCTCAATCAGAACAAAGGAGCTGAAGTATCTTCAAAATTTATTCCGCAAGTTACCAACGAACTGGACGAGAAGAAGGCAGAGGTTTACGCACCGATCCCACCGAATTCTGAAACGAGGGAATGTATTCTCTCTTCGTCCGCTCAACTAGAGACTCGAGATCAATCCGTCGTATCTCCTCTCCGTTTGCAAAAGGATTTACCAGCATCGGGACCCACAAAAATAGTGGGAGACGTAGATTCAGCACCAATCTTGCCAAAGACTTCATCATCATCCTCAGACATAGAGCTGAACTTTGGTACCAAGCATGATCATATAAATATGGAGCCAACACTCGTTAAAGACCACTCAGTAGTCGGGGAGAATATTCATGGTGCTTTAGAACCGGTGTTGTCTCACGGTCCACATGGGAGAGAAGGTATTTTCGCGACAATGACTTCGACAGCATCACAAGCAGTCGAAAATTCGAAACGGGTTGAGGTCCCCGTCCCCTCTGTCCTCAATGTTGATTCTTTCCAAACTGACAAGCCAAAACCTGCCTCGAAGAAACATAAACAAAGCGGTATACCCACTTCAATGCGAGTCACAAGAAGTGCCCTTAAGCCCCCATCCGAGCTTGGTCCATCCAAGCCGATGCGTCGTAAGTGTGTCTTCCTGACTTCACCTCTTGAGGCTGATGGTTATCTCAATTAATCAAGGCATGAGAACTAACAGTGTCGGAGGTGGAAAATCTTTTCTCGGCGGTCAAAAGCCATCCTTAGGCAAGAGGCCTTCCAAAGAATCTGATGATCCGTCGGTCCCTCAGGGTTCACCCATGCAGAAGAGTTCTCCCATCCAGCGTCCTAGGACCCCCCGATCAAGTCCTGCTAAAATTTCGCTTTTAAAAACACCATCCAAACCAACTTTTAGGGCGGATTCCATGGAAAACTCGCCCTCACCAACGAAGATTGCTAAAGCTGTGTCCATGTTCAATCATTCTGCTGGTGAGCCCCTGGTGATTTGAGCGTTGCCTTAATCGACTCAAGTTGAATCAGATGTTTTCGCAATGGATGATATCAGGGTGAAGCCTAACAGTTCTTCGTTATCGACGTTATCAACGGCACTGAAAAAGCTGGAAATGCCAGCGCCTTCTCGACCTAATACAAGCTTAGGCTTTAATCATGATGCCAGCTGCGATGATAATGAAGCGATTCCTCCTAAAACCGTTGACAAACCCGGGTTGCGCAATAGCAACTCCCTAAAACGCTCCTTCACAGTCGGACATGCTGGAACAAAAACCACGTCTTCAGACCCGCTGCTCAATCAAATGTCTCCATCAACAAAGAAACCACGGCTTGTTCAAAAACCAATGACAATGTTCTTTTCTAAATCGGGATCGTCGTCCGCTTCAACATCGACCTTGTCAAACTCCTTTTCAGCCGAGAAAACTATGCCTGGAGGCATGAGGTCGTCTCTGATAGGTCCTGGTTTCAGAGATAAGGGCAAGACATTATTCAGGGGTTTAGGCAATAGAAATGGTCTGATGTTTCCGACCGCAAACAGGCGTTTAGTACAGAAAGCAAGCAGGAAAACAACTCTTCCTACAGTTGAAGCAAGTCCTGTCAAGGGTGGTAGCAACAATGTCCTCAGTGGAAGTGTTGGGAGCGAGAACGACATTCTCGATAGTTTTCCCCTTACGAGCGGTTCTGGAGGGCTTGAAGGAATCACAGCCGCCGACAGCATAAACAATATGTCCTCAATGCCACCTTCCGAGGAAAATGACCAAGTTCATGCATCTGGAGGTATTGACGGAAAGTCTGCTGAGAAAGGAAAGGAAAGAGAGAAGCTGAAGCCCAAAGACTCGTCAAGGCGAGCATCCATGGCGCTTTCTCAACTTTCGGAGTCGCTATGCACAACTTCTCCGTCCAGTCCCAAGGCTAAGGTAATCATGGGTCCTCCTGTTACACCTCGAAAAGTTGCAAGGAGTGTCAGCAGCACTTATCCTGGCCCTTCAAAATTTATTATCGAGGAACCACCAGCAGGCACTGACATAACGACCGCGACATCGAGTACTTCGCCTGATCGATCCTGGGGCTCAGGAGGAAAACGCTCCAGTGCACGCCAGGCAGCCAAAGCAGCCTTGAATGCCGAAACTAAGAGCCCTTCCATGAGTGCAGGTTTTTCCGGTCCTGCTCAGAAGGGAGGCACAGATAAGGAGAAGTCATCTGCAAGGAAAACTGAAACATGGGGTGTTCTGAAGGATTGTAAGATATTTGTCGATGTGCGGACTGATGATGGAGAAGAGGCTGGTTCACTATTTATGGAGATGCTTGAGAATCTGGGTGCCAAGGTTCGTTGTGTTTTGTATTTTATGGATATATATACCATACCCTTTGTTCAGATACAAGCTCGTGTGGGCCAAGCGTGTACTCATGTCATATTCAAGAACGGACTGATGAGCACAATCAGTCGCTACCGGTGGGCCTCTCTCCCGTCCTGATAAGTCTTGTCGCGACTTACAAGTTTTCATGTGTCAGTTTACTTCGAGAACCCAAACCTTCCGTCGTTGGCATTGCCTGGGTTGTTGAATGTGTCGAGCAAAGAAGTCATGTCGACGAGACGCCTTTCTTGATTGATCTCAGTGAGATGAACATTGCCGGAACGAACAAGGTACATCTTTCCAGACACCTTGTTCAACATACCATTCTTAAAGTTTGCATCTAGCGTCGTCGGTCTATGCTGCCTAAGCTCATTTCGAGTGGCTTGGTAGATTCCGCCGCCACAGACGTGGAGCCGGAAGGCGGTCGCGACGGTGATGTATTAATGGATAGCTCCCAGTCGTGTATGTCCAGTATCGTTGTTTCCGGCTGTAGATTGACAATCATCCTAGCCACCGTACAAGGTGATGATTTGACCCCTCTTGAAAGAGCCAGACGCCGACGCAGCATGATATTTGGCCCAACAACTTGAATCAGGATTCCATTTTCATTTTAGAAGTCCTTACCTCCGATCGCTTGCTTGATTCTGATGATAGATCCTTGGGTAGCCATGTTACAACTTTCCTAATTACACTTCTATCCTTAATTCTTTTCCCCCGATTTATTTTCATCGGTGAATTGTAGAGTTATTCCTTGCTCAACCTATCTCCCTGAATTTTCATGTGTTCATTTTGACATGTTTTCATTATCGGGTTTTGTGTACTATCAAAATATGAATGTGCCAATATAAATGATATCCTGGATGGACAGGGTGGTGCTGGCCCAGCCGTTCAAGTGGGAACTGGTCCAATCTTATGGGTCAATGCCAGGTCATGGTTAGTGGTGACCACGAGTATGGTGAGTTGTTGGTCTCAAGAGACTATCAACGTACTACATGTCATCGACACTCCAGTTATACCTTTCTTGGCCTTGGCGTTTTTGAGCATTGAGAGCCTGGAAAAATTTCTTCTCGAAACCATTTCCACGATCTGGATAAGATACTTTTATCAATCGTACCCAGAAGTAAATAAATTAATGACGTACCAACCCCGTCCCAGCGATAACCTGGCTTGATGCCAAACCGATTGGGTGGTGGGGGTGGACCACTGTACTCCGGTCTTTGAGGACCTTTAGATTTCTTTTTCTGTAGGAACAGCTCTATGAAACATGATATATTCCACAAATGAAGACGGACCGTCAAAAAGGCAGCCGCAGGGTCATTCCAGAGCTCTTTTGACTTTTGCTCCTCGTTCAGCTCCTTGTCATCTGCATGCCGAGCAAATGCCTTCCCCTTTTGTTTCTCTAGTTCCAGCCTCTTCTTCTCTTTTTCTTCCTTCTGAACCAATCCTTTCCCCCATTCCATCTTTTGAGCCTCTTGCTCTTCTCGCTCTCGTTTTGCTCTAGCAGCAGCAGCCCTTTGAGCTTTGGTATCTATCCGCTTTCCACTAGAGTCTCGGTATACAGTCTCCTGTGCTTGCGCAGTTTCCTCTTCCGTCGCCGCCTCATGTTGAGGTGCCCGACTGGTTGGCATCATCTTGCGTAGTTTCTTAGCAGTCATTAATCCTCCCTTGGGTGTATCTGTCTCCTCTGCATCCACAATCATTGGCCGTTCATCTGCAGGAATTGGTTCCTCCAGAGGTTTTTCACCCTCTTGTACTGTAACCCAATTGGAACCGCCTGAAACCGCAACCTTACGCTTCTTGAACGACCTGTCTGCCGCCACAACTGCTCCGGCGAGGTCATCTTCCTCCTCCTTAGTCTGGTCCCAATCCCAACCAGCATCATCATCATTGATAAAAGAGGTTACCCCTGCTGAAGCATTCTCTGTGCCCTTGCGTTTCTTCTTCTTCTTGGGAGCGGTGTGTGATAGAATGGCATCTGCTTTGGGACCTGACATATATCTCTCCGCCAGGTATGCTTTATGATCGGCCATGATATCCACGAGTCGAGGTTACAATATACAAAGTGCATACTTTAAGGTAAACATCACGTCATACGGCGTGACAAGGACAGGGGTATCATCATGCTACATAAAAAAGATAGTCATTCTATCTAGATTCTCTTGTAAAGTTCCTCGAAAAATCAGATTTGAATTCTCTTGAGAATCCCAAGCAAATTCGGGTATATATGTGATACATTAGCTTTCCCTGTGACAACCACCAGGAAGCAAGAAACGGAATTTCTCCGCGTTCTCAAGTAGATAGCGAGGTAGGCCAACCGCGGTCCTCAATCTTGATCTTGATGAGCGTTTACTTCTGGAATGCACAGCAGATGACTTACGGACTGAGGCTCATTTGTGAGACTAAATCCAGGTACTAGGACGCTCACATCAGATTTAATCGCATCTGTACCAGCAAATGGAGACTCACACTGTAAGCTTCAGGTAGCATACCAAAGATGTCCTTGCCCTTGCAGATGGTCGTTTGGATCCTCTTGGGATCCAGGAGATCAATTCGACCACCGATGCGATCCGCGTGCGAGAATCCCTTCATCTTGACAATATACTCTGGAATAGTTCTAAAGCAATAACTACAGTGCCAACCAGCATCAGCGAGGATACGCTCGGTACTTTTAGAGTGCCGATAATAGCTGTCCTTGTTCCAAATGTGTGCACTTGCACGCCAACTGTTAAAACCCAAGAACCACTCAAAACTCCAGAAGACGATGAGTCGGAAGTTTTTACGATATCCTCCCTTGGCTTACCTATATAAGAAATTTCGCAATTGAAGATGAATTGAATCGCCAAAATCGCAGGCTTTCAAAAGTTGGATAGTTTGAACTGAAGGTATCTCGTCCAAGTCAGACATCACCACCAAATATTTCATTGTAGTGGGAAGTGTCTTCATATGTTGATTCAACATGGTGGTCATGATACTTCGTGTGTGCGCTTCAACTTCCCATGCATCTTGACCACCAGACAATGGGTATCCCGGAATACTATCGAATACACGTTCAATTATGACAATCAACTGGCTAAAGGAAGAAGCGTACAATGAATATATGATTTTATCTCGAAATCTATCGAATCTCGCACTATTTTTCTTGAAATATGTATCTTTTGGTAGCCCCGTGAAAGTCGCATTAGACTCGACGATGAGGAAGAAATCTACGACAGGATCGAGTTCGTTTAATCGTATCTCCAACAGGTCAAGTTCAGTGCTCATGAGAACAGCATCCAACACTTTGACCTTGTCCTCATCCTTCCGCTTTTGCCACCCGTGTAGGTTACAGGTATGAGAATCCATCCGAAGTCCTTCAGAATAGAAATGCGGTACAACTTTGCTTGGTCCCTCATCGTGATCCCATAGTGGTCGGCTGGCATATGATAACGTATTTCGGATTTGATACTGATACTGATATCCGTAATAAAGAGTGGGAGCGGAGATGAGAAGGAGTGGAACAAAAAGCAGCAGGCGACGAATGGGCATCAACATCATTGGGTATAGCAGCCAAAATGTCTCGGCATTGATGGCGCATTGATGGCTAGCTTACTCGTGATCATTCGTCACGCCAGAACACTTCTGCCAGAAAAACCTCCATATTATTCAAGAGTTGATATTTCCAGAAACATGTGTTGTGATCAATTGTATCATGGGCTCAAAATTCAAGACCAGCTGCAACAGATGCGAAAGCTAAGCATTAAAATCTCCAGTTCAATCGATGATTAACGGTGGAAGTAGTTTTGGAGCCTGAGCCTTCGGACATGGTGGTGGGACCAAGAGCATTGAAATCTGCTTATTGAGTTATACACGAGTTGAGCTAGACTTCTGGTGCCGTGAAAAATGAAGGCGGCTCACCTGCAGTAAAATCGGATCATCGATTGTGCCACCATTTAATTCGACGATGCTTGTCAGTCGAGGCTCAATCGGCAGAGAAACCATGAGCGGCGAAGACTGCAAACTGGCTGCAGGTGTCTTGATAGTGGTTCTTGTCTTAGTCCATTCGGCTATGGATGCAGATATCATACAATCATTGCTTCTCATACATCCTCTGTCTTCTTCGAAGCAAAGGTTGAGGTTCCTGGACACAAGCGGGGATATAACCTCAGACACAGGGGACAGCGCACCGACTTGACCGTTTCTCAAAGGATAAACCATAATGATGGGTTCATTGATGATTGGCGTAGGTGCAGGGGCACTTGGATAAGCTGTTATAGGAGTGGCACAACCCGACGCACACCTAGAAGGTAAGGTATCATGTATAACATGTACCGGTGATTGTTCTGGGGTAGGCAACGGCCGAAGCAGGAGACGAAGAGGACCTGCCACTGGAATAGGGGAGGGGGGAGGGGGTTCGTGTTCTTGAGACTCATCAAATAACCTATGTGAGAATGAGAATGGCTAGAATGATGGGTGTCATTCAGCGGCGCAGTGGCGTACAGTACTGGCATCCTGGCTGATGGATGAGAATCGTGCTCGCTTAAAAATAATGGGCTACTCGGTTCTGTCCTGACCTCATTAAAGTCGCTGAAGAGGTTGCTTTCTTCATCGTCGGTGGCACCATGGAATAACCTAAATAAATCAATTTCCATCAATTCACGGCCTCCTAGGACTCACAGCACAGGTACTCTTGGAATTCTAAGATCTTCTGGAGAAGGTAGTGGAGTATTTGAGTTTGATTTGTACCTCTGTTCTCGTGTCGCGAGGTACTGGATTTCTCCAGGATTCACCGGAAACCCGTTGAGCTGCGAGGGAGGAGCGATCTACCGTGGCGTCATTTGACCATCAGACTTGGGCTATAATATACATGAGGGCGCTAACCTCTTGCATAACCTGTTATGACATGGTTGATCAATACCTGCGAACGAAATCATAATTCGGAATGACTTTCCTCTTCTGCGCGTTCGACTTCTGAGGGAAGTGAAGACAGCTCCTGTACTTGGTCTCCAAGGCTATTGAGTGCTCTCGTCAGGAAATCCAATGGTTCTTTCGTTGTGGACATAAAGCTCGCAACTACCCAGAGACTAGGGGAACCAATATTTTCGGCTTTGGGATTGGATGCGAGTTTGGCCACCGTCTCCATCTCTGAACTCATCATCGTGGTAGTGTGATACAGGGGTTTGGTAAGTGTAGTCCATCGATGGATTTGATAGTCGGACTGTAAGCATCCGTCATTGCCATCGGCATCATTCTCTCCGGCCGTCCGAGTTTGAGTGGCGCTAGAAGGAATGACGACGGAAAGTTTTCTGGGTTTGTTTTCTAGTTCCATCGATCTATCCATGTGGATCACTGAAAAAGTCGTTTTCAGCTTGGTAAACGAGGGTGTAGGTCACAGTTGGAGTCAAGAGTTTTGGCCGTGTCAAGTCCCAGTTCGACGATGAAAGATTCAAGACTGCTTGTATATGAAAGTAAGAAATGATTACCAAGTGCTAGTGAACAGGAGTTTTTAGTCCCCGTGGGTTATGAACCCTAACAGGCAGGAAGTTATACAAAAAAACGCGACCGCAACGTGGAGAAGGGACATGTAGCAGCGGGGGATCGCCCTGAATAGGTCCCCAAGTAAGAAAGCGACCTTCATATCATCTTGTTCATTGAGCTTCAAATTTTATGAGGTCAATCTTCTAACAACTGAGTGAAGGTGAGAGCAAAGTATTAGTGCTTTCATGTTTTGTCGATACATACACGTTGTTAGGCTCCGTAGATCAGATCATGCGCGTCTTAGTACTAAATTGCTTGCTGCCGGATAGATACCCTTAATCACAAAAGGTTTGAAACATGGACTTGGCAGGTTTGACCGTGCAGCGTATGTTGTGGTGGGTTGCTTGTAACAGCCAAGTGCGGTGACACTGGAATGTTCCGTGTCCTTCTGAGCCTAGAAAATATCGTCAGGAAATCATCAGTGATAAAGGGATCAGCCATTCGAATAGGCAAAAAGGAAATTGTTATGATTCTGTACATTTGTTTTCTCTCTTACAGTACATCAAGTATGGGTATGTGAACACAGAACACATGTCCCTATTCTGCGTGTATCAGCAGGAAGTGCGTGGACTAAAGGGAAACTTTAGATTCCCCTCAGAATCATAGATGCCGTAACCCGGCTCTTGGTTGTCATTATAAATATGGGCGAACCATCCTACGCCGCCGCCGATAACTTCCTTGAGATCTTCGCAGTGAGAATCGAGCAAAGTGTAGTAATCCTAAGATATCAGTACTGAGTTTGCCTCTCGGTATCGTTCACTAATAACACCCACATGTTCATTCTGGACATCGGCCACGGCATCTGGGCTGTTGGGCTGTACACCTTCGGAAGTGACAGATGGCCATCCGTTCTTCGACAATTGTCAATGATCAGTCTAAGTCACAGAACGAAACTAACCTCGTCAAAATACATTTTCTTTCTATTTCCATGATCAACGAAGAATTGGAGGTCTTTCAATACTAATGGCCAAGCTTTCTTCGCTAGGATATTGTTTGACTGCATTTAACAATTGATAGGCCGACTCATACTGACCAGTAGAAGCAGTCTGTGCAAAGAAGGGCAGCATGTGAATATTGATCGAGTCGATGGCATCGAGGACATCTTGAGCTCCTTCACGCTCCTGATAACTGCGTGCACGATTGCATTAGATGTGATGGACAGACACTGACAAGATATCGATTACCCATATGCAAGCTCAGAAACAGTGACAGGAATGTGAAGGCTAGACAAGTTACTTTTTGCTTGAATTACTTGTTGTGCCAACTGAGCATGTGGTAGGACATTGTCAAACAAAGGTTCGGAACCGAACTGCAAGACGCGGGTAACCCATTTAGCCTTCGGGATCGAATGTAAAGCAGCCAGAAGGGTATCCCGCCGTCCGATCCAGATGTCGTCCAGATTGAAGCCGAACTGCGAATTGTGATATTCATTTCGGTGTCTATAACTAGGAGGCAGGTGACTTACCCAGATAAGTGCATGAACGCCCAGTCCAGCCTCCCAGGCAGCATCAACAATGTCCTCACTTCGTACTCACGTTGATGCTAGCAATATGATCAGAGTTAATAAACTCACTAGAATCCCTTCCTATCACAGGCACCATAGAGGCGCACATATCGGGAGTTGAAATGGTTACGAATATCTTTGAACTCAGAGATAAGCTGTGATCTGTTCTGGCCTAATGAAACCACTCAATGTCAAGGATACCGGGAGGAATACAAGACACCGACATGCTGTGACTTCATAACTAAAACCTACAAATGCGTATTCGTCCGCCGGGTCACACCACCACGATGAAAATTCCGAGTCTGGAGGAACCTCGGATGGCATTTTAAAACCAAGTGCAGGAAAACAGGATCCATCCGGTTTCCTGTGGCTGGGGAGTTCGACCGATGGAAGCCTAGCTGCAGATACAAGACCTATGCAGGTCAAGGCAAAAAACAATGGACGATACATTGGACGAAAGCTCCAGACTGAGCCGCAGTTTTATATTGCTAAATTTAACATCTTAGTGCATTGTTCCATTTCATTAAGATCCCAGCGAGCCTATTCAACCCATCGTCTCTCGAAAAAGGTTTCCGAAGCTCGAGTCCTTTGTTTCATCAATGGGTCAGCAGATGATTTGACGGTTTCCTACCCGATGCAATAGGGGTAAGTACCACGGCAGCCCAAAGTGTTAGTGTTCCAGGTGACGGCCTGGTCATATTCACACAGCTAAAAACAGTCTAATCTAAATAGGAGGAGGTAAATTTAAGATAGAGCGCTAGTGATTTCAACCTAATCGAGTAAGATACGATTGAAATATGCATGGGTCTAGGCAATTAGCGAAATCTATGAGAATTTCATCGAGTGTCTAAAGCCGACACTCCTAAAGGAAGCATCGTCTGGTCCTGCAATGCCAGGCGCTCCCACGCATGTTGACGCAACTGTATCTAATGGCTGAATATCGAATAAGGACGGATTGAGCAGAAAACGCACGTGGTTTTCCGCTTGAACTGAAGATAGAAGATTCATATGATCAGGCACCTGACCATTGTTCTGTTTTATAGTGACAGGATGAAGAAGCGAGCGAACAATGAACTAATGCGCACTTACCATTTCGGAATCATCTAATCCCCGCAAATTCAGACGAAGATCCAGGGGCAATTTGGAAGGAAGCACAAGGACATGGACAGGAGGCGCAAATGGTCGTGAAGAGGCAGATGTCTCCGAAAACCGCTAAAAAAAACCTCGACGGTGAGAGAGCGCCCATTTCATCCGAGAAACGCACCTTGGCTGCGCTCAAAGCAGCCTTGATATTAATACGATCTCCTCTGGCCGCCGCCCCGACCAGGACGAAAAGTTCCCAGATGCAGTCAATGATATAGATAGATCTTTCTGGCATGGATTCCTCCCGTAGAGACGCCACCGCAACGATCTAACTGCGACATCAGTTGCTAACCGTGAGTGAGGAAGCATGACGTGCGGTAGGATAGATTGTGGCATTAATCCGCCAAATGCGAGGGTCGACATCGGGCGCATTTCTCCTCCACTGCCAATAATCAGCCTTTGCAAACTCCTCGTCTCCAAGCGCCATCCAAAATGCTTCAACCTGGTCGTTTTCGGCCTCGAACATTTCAATGATGTTCGCTCGTCGATCACAAATCCGTGACGCATATTTGATAGCTGCTTGCCTTTCGATATCGGTAGACCCGCAACCATGCCAAACATACACCGTGCCTAAAATTGTCAGGCAATAACTGAATGCCGAACATAAACTCTTAACACTCTATCGACACGTGAGATCATCAAAATGATTCAAACGGCTGAAAAAACTCACTGGGTTGTGTTCATCGATGAATTTAACCCCTCCAAGACTTCGTATCGAGTACATCGCGGTGTTATCTGCAGACCAACGCAAACGAGTACCCTAGTGACCCAGATGAGGCTTTGAATGACGCTATATCTACTCTGGCTGACAAACCTGTCTAATAATCAGACACCCTCCTAGTAGGCGCACAAGTGTGGGCAGTTCCGAGTTCTGATGAACAATTTCCTGAAGAAACCAAGAGATAAGGATCCATTATCTTAGCGACAGCTTACCGGCTCTGTATCATATCGCTTGGCAAATTCCTGTACCTTGCATTTTTCTCTTTCTCCAGACATGCACTTCTTTCCATACCAAACCCAGAGCTGTGTCGATGCCAACCCACTCGATGTTGACGCGTAACGATGGGCAATAGCCAGAAGCTCCGAATCGTAGAATACGTCCGTGTCATGAGTAACAGCATCGCAAGAGTTTCCCTCGACAGAGAATACATCTACAGAAATGGTTTTAGAGTCCGAAGAAGATACCGGAAATGTTTGTTGCGGTTGTAGAAGCTGAGAGATGTCAATCAAGGGCAATGGACCATCATCAAATTCTAGGACATGGATGTATCACAGCAACCTGAAGCCTGAGACAGACCTAAATGGATTTTTCCTTGTCCCATTTTATCAGCGCAAATTCCAGGCTTTGGAAATCTAGATTGATGAGTGTCGAGTGTCCGCATAATCGTTCCGACAGGTGTTCTATCGTAAGTAGCTTCTTCGAGGGATGCCCCAGGCACTAATTTGGCATCAAGAGACATTGCCTCCTCTTTGAATTGAGTATTTCTACTGGCAGCATTTGCATTATCGCCATTAGACGCTGGGGTGATGTTCATCGCACGACTTCTATTTTTTGCGCTAGAAATTGATATGTGCGCGGATGAAAGAGATTTTGGGACTCGATCATTCATGAAAACACTAGATGATCTCGTTTGACTCTCAGTACTAACGAGTGAACCTGTGCCTCCGGGTGGGTCAGAAGGACTAAGGTTGCTGGAACTACGTTGCACAGAATCGTTGGCTGGTTGGAGAGTCGATTTGGGTGATGAGAAAACCGACCATGGAGTATGCAGGCTATCTGGACCCGCTAATGCAGCCCGCATCAGATTTGGGCCAGCTTTGAGTCTGGTCTCAGACTGGAAACCTTGGACTTTAGACTGAAATGAAGTATCGATGTTGATGGGCACGCTGACACCCCATTTCTGGGTGGCTTGAATTACTTTAGAAGCAGGTTCTTTCTCTGTGGATTGCGTCGGAATTGACGAAATATCATAAGGGGTAGAAGAAGATAATTGAGGTGAAGGGTCATCCCCATATCTGGAGGATTGTGTAGGGGAGAGCTGCGACACTTGTGGGAACGAGAAGATAGTTTCGCTCGTTGGCCCAAGGCCTCTCGCAGGTTGAGTCAACTTAGCTTTTGATGACGAAACACCATTACTCTTCTTAGGTTTTCGGGCTCGATCTTTGGTTGGCTGAGGTTCCAACATAACAATTATGATTACAAATGCCAATAATTGGGTAATACAGTAAACAAGCATTGTAAGTAAGCACCGACGTAGATATCACCGGAATGAACGCACATGGTTTAGCGGCTTTCCCGAAGGACCAGGAAGTTCTGAGGGAACGAGCGACCTTGGTCTACCATTCCCATCTGAACTGGAATTATGATCGTGCTTGACACCAAGTTCGTCAACGACAGAAGGTGGGTTTGCAGCCAAAGGTTCTGGAGTCTTTGGTTTATAAACGACCATGGTTGTCGCCGAACCAAAGCTAGGGCCGCCTTCAGGAGGAAGCATCTGCTCAGCTAGTTTGGCGCGACGAGGGCTCAGAGGTTCCTGAGGGGACAAAAGATCGGGGTGTAGATGCGGATGAGATGCCTTTGGTTTCAAGGTTTTGCTTGGCAAGGGCGGGGGCGTTGTAGACACCAGGGTGGGGATGTGCGATTGCCGAGTTTCAAATCTTACTGATGTCTCTGAATAAGCCTTACGAGGCGGGGTAGTAGGGCAAGATATGGTCGCTGGTGCTGGAGAAGATGGGTTAACATTTGTTTGCCAACGATCCAAGACGGAACTCTTGCGTGCACTGCTAGGCCTCGATGCCGAGGGACTCGGGAAAGATTTTGATGCATTCTCCAGCTGAATACTGGCTCTAACCATGTTTTGCACGAAACCGCGACCTTGAAGCCGACTGATAGAAGGGGTGAAGTCCTTGGGCGGTGGGGATTTCTGGAAGGCAGGCGAAGGAACTGTGTTATTGGGAATGAAAGGTATTTGGAGCGATGAACGAGGCTCAGGTAGAATGGCACGGGCAAGAGAGGGTGTAGTGATTGAAGATTTGTTTGATGGAACCGGCGCGATAACACTGGATAGAGGCTCGCGAGGCGTGGTTGGTCTCTCGGACATGCCTCTAGACGAAGTCATTGGTTGTGAGGGTGTCGATAGTCGGTCTTTGGTCGAAGATGCCGGTCGTTGCCCGACCTTTGATGCTCCAGTCTCCAGTCTAGAAGAGATTGGTGCATTCTCACTCGACTTTGGTGTTGATGGAACAGGTGTACTTAGAGTTCGTTCACGGACTCCTGACTTTTGAGGGGATGGTGGACGTGGCTGACTCTGCTGCAAATATTTGGCAGCTGAAGATGTACTGATAGTTCTGTCGCGCTGACCTGACTTTCGAGGAGAGATGGGTTGAGGTAAACTTTCTTCCTCCCGATTTGTAAACGAAGGTACTGATGTTCGCTTTGTCAAACGAGGTTGATACCGCTCAATAGCCCCAGACGCGTTGACTGAGTCACGAACAGAATTGCCAAACTTGGTAACCATTCCTGGCATGGCCACGCCACCTTTCCCAAACACAGGGTGAGGAGCGTTGATGATCCGTTGCTCAAACTGTGTAGGATCATGAACATTTTGTTGCGGCGCATGGCGATTGAGTCGAGGCCCAGTTGCTCGCCCTCCGATGAATGTAGCCAGGGAGATTGGCTCTGGTCGCTGGGATGGGGGAGGTTGAGTCGCGGGAAAATGACCTGATTTAGGCAAAATTCCGCGAGTAATAGATGATGTATCGATATTTGAGGAAGATGGAGTGCTGGTCAGTTTCCTCGGAGGATCTTCACCAATCGACTTGTCCAATGGAGAGCTGAACATTTCGGCTGAGGGTGACTTGTGTGAAGGGGTCTTGATACTAGTCGGAGATATCGCTGATGCGTGCAGGAAACGTGATCAATTTCATGTACCTTCGTGGTCGGGGTGCATGACTTACAGAAATCTATACTGTCACCACCGTAGCCAGCACCTCGACTTCTTCGAAGCCTCGCTCGACGGGCAGCTGCAATCTCCTCCTCTAGTCTCCTTTGCTCCGCTTCTTCATCAGCGTCAACTTGTCTTTGAAGTGCCTTGATTTTAGTCATCCACTCTGCAAGTCCAGCTTCTGGCTTGGGAAGATCGAATGTCCTCCGGCGAGGGGGTGCTGAAGGCTCCATATGTATGATCTACTGATAGTCAAGAAGAAAGCTAGATGGGTACCCTCAATGTTTCAACAAATACGATGAAATTCGAACCGTGCTGATGTACACGTGACCTTTTATCTTGTTTCAGAACTAGAGACGCAGCATCAGAAATCCAATGAAGACAGTTGATATAACTTGAATCAGTATAGCCATAAATTGCCGTCACAGTTTTATCGTACCATATTCATATTTATTGACCTTAGTGAGACAGAAACCCAGACAGGAGGGCAGCAAATACTGATGGGCACGCAATGCCACACAAGACCAACAAGGAAAAACTGTCAAGTTTCATTTGCTACAGACCAACTTGTAATAATTGCTGAGTGAAAAAATTCAGAGAGTTTGGAATGAGCATAATAAAGCCTGGGATTATGATGAAACACCAGTTTTACACTCACAACATGCTCGTAGTGTTCTCATAGCTTCGCTCCGGTTAGTACACCTACATTGTCTTGAAACGAGACCCTGTAATAATCTCCAGTGACCGAGCGTGAGAATTAAAGCAAAGTTTAAATGCACTACATCCATCATGGGCCATCAGCGTTAATCTTCTTACGAGTCATTTTGCAGTATCCTCTCATGCACTTCCAGAGATTTCGAAGATTTCTACAAAGGTTCATATACAACAGCCCAACTAGTTTCCAATGTGCAAAAAGATCTTGATAAGCACTTCAAAGACTTGGAACCCAATCGACGAGGAATTTCTGCATACAAACTCCTTACTGCCATGCTGGAGCATGCTCCCACTGAATCTGGAAAGAGATCTGTTGCAACTGTTTTACATATCGCTTACACTAAGGGTCTGGAAAAAGTGGCAGATGCATGGTTGGAGCATATATTTTTCAAAAGTGAGCAATCCGCTATCTACCTGTTTCAGGTACCTGATCTGATATTCAATAGTGTTAGCCATTTCAAAGAAAGCCACAACTGAAGTCATAAGGAGTCCCGCTCCTACCTTCGATAACACAGCGCAGGAAATTGAGAATGCTGGTTACACAGAGCAGGAAAAACTCCGAATTTCTGTGAGGAACATGATAGTATGTCCCTTCTCATTTCTAACCGTCTTCCAGGTTCAAAAGCGGGAAGATAATCGTTGTGCCATCACTGGTGCATTTGATCGTGACCTTCTTACTATGCTACAGGACCAAGGAAGACCCGCCCTCTCGGGCTTGAATCTATCCCTTCAGGCTGCCCATATCCTTCCACTCTCATTGAATAAATTTCAAACGGCTTCTGAATTTGTAGGTCTTGACATTTTGTACCTTTCAAATATTTTGACCCGTCCCACAGCACGATGCTGCTTTAGCATGGGATATGCTACGATCATGGACCGAAATTGATGTGACAAAACTTGCTGGATCAAATATTAATTCACCTGAAAATGCTATCTTGATGACCAGTAATGAAGATAAACAATTTGGACGTTTCCGGTGGTATCTTGACAGGGAGGCAGTAAGTTTTCAATTTATTCTACCTGAGTGATTGATTGATTATTGGTAGTATCCTGATAATCCAAATAAGTACAAGGCACGGAGGAGTCTCCCAAACCATCCATCCACTGCTGGAGAGTTCAGTTATGATGTAGAGTTCCGAACGGAGCATGAATCAGGAGTGAAGCCACCTGATCCTCAATTCATCAAGACTCATACTACTTTTGCTCATGTCCTGTATGAATCTGGTGCTGGTCAATACTTTAACAAGGTAGAATATGGTGCTGTGGAGCTAGGGGAGCTCTCTACTGATGGAAAATCAGATTTGGCGTTACTACTCATTAATCGGCTAGCAAATTGGTTTCCAACAGCAAAAGCACATAGCTTGTCATATGTAGATATTGAAGTTTAACAATTTCATGATTGATACTTTCATAATTCATTGGCCCATGCTTTCATTGAGTTTCACCCACACAGTTCATAGATTGGGTTTACATGGCAGGACCAAGGCAGTGGTCATTTGGTACTTTGCACTGTTAGAAAAGAGTTCAATGGGGACAAAGCAACGCATGGCGATTGCAACGGTCCTGTAGATGAAAGGAAAAAGCATGAGCTTGACAGCACCTGGGAATGAAAGAAGAGTATAAATCTCTACTTCAAAACCAATGTATGATCGATGATAAAAATGAAATTTGGGCCCCAAAGGATAGTCACGGAGCATCTGGTGAAGGGTGTCCCTTGAGTGGCAATCAAATAGGTTTGGCGCTTTTGTCTGACTGGTTGAATGCATTCAAATGGACCCCTGTATTAACGATATGAGGCAAGAGGGCATAAGCATTCATGAGGGTGAGTGCCTTTGAAAACTCTCGTTTTTCGTTTCGCCCAAGCTCCTGACGGTGTTCAGGAGGAGGCTGGAATAAATCTCTCAATATGACCGTGATACTTCTCTAAAGAGTACGTCAATTACCATAAGAAAAGCTAGACAGAAGCGCTCACTTGTATAGCAACTATCTCAAGTTGCTTTATCCTGCCATTTGTATCCACTTCCAAACAAGCCCCCGTAAAAGCGGCGGTCAAAGCCACAGCCTGAATGGGGCACACACCCGCTGTTGGGTCATCTTGATAGGGGTCAAATTTCTTCTTTATAGCACATTCAAAATCATCTTAGGTCTGTTGTTGCGTCGTCGCTCCGTTTTATGTGGTGATGAAACATAAATCATGCTTCCATGGCCTTTCATAAGGAGCCAGAAGGTTTCATCACAATAACGTCTCCGGTAATAGCTAAAATGACCTTTCTCTTACCTCAAGACTTCAGTACCCCGCAGATAGGAAAAATTTAGGGAGTGCTGAACTATGATATTTATCTAAGTATCTATACAGCAGACTAGAATTGAGTGTACTAAAATTATGATGCATTGGTAGCAAAGGGAAATCTCCAAAATAAGTAGCATATCAGATGGCAGTATGAGGATCCAGTGCATACAGCAGGTATCCAACACATATTCAGTGGCTTGGAAGCATCAAGGGGGATTCTTCTTATCGTCTTCATCAGCTGTCTCGTCATTCTCCTTCCAAAGTTCGTAGGTTTGATTGAGCGCACGACTTGCAAGTATAAACGGCTCATTCGACCGTGCCATCTCCCAGACACGTTGAGCGAACTGCCTCTGTTCCCCTGACTTGAAGCTGTCCCTCAATATACCGAGGACATGGACAGAAGGGGTCAGCAACTTATTGATCCTCTCCCAAAAGGACAAGGAACTGGGAGGTAGGGGCACAAGCAACGACTGAGAACTACAACACCGAAGATTCATTACCTGCCTTTAGAAACACAGGCGAAACACACCTTGTATCTGGCACCGGTCGAGGTGGAACATTAGGCACCCACGTTCTGACATCCTCCTTGCCAGCAGCATTTTTTTGTCGAAGACTATCTTGATAATCCTGCCACACCTCCCTCCGCCGCTCCATCATTTCTACGACTTGCCGCTGGTGTTCAAAGTCCAAGGACATCGAGTCTATCTTCTGATGAGCAGCCATTGGTCCTTTCCCAGTCCAAAAATAGAGTCCTTCGTCCCAGTTCTTTGGATTATGAAGTGGTTGAGGTTTATGATTCGAATCATCTTCTGGAGGTTTTCCGCCGAGTATACGAGGTAGATTAGCTGGTTGACCTTCGGTGGGCAGAGGGTATGCTGCTTTCCCACTTTGATCCACTTGTTTGTGTTGCTTGAACGCGATGACATTACGGACCTCATGCGGAAAGACCTTGCGCACACATAGCGAACGGCAGTATGGCTCCTTGCCGTGTATGCGTCCAGTAACAGATTGCGAGCAATACGTCATACACCATTCATCGTTTTCCAATGAGAATCGGCCTAGATACCCAACCAGGAGTCAACATTCTGATATGAATCAGAAATAGCAAACGTTTTCACCTTGAGGAGGAGTAAGGATCTTGATTGTTGGCCAGTCAGCGAAAGGTGGTTTATTGACTTGCTTTTGTTGTTTCTGGGAAGCAGGTTGAGCTTGGCCGGTAGTCATAGGTGCGATGAAGAGCGATGTTCAAAGTGTAGAACGATACAACAATGGCGTCTGATGCCCAGAATCACAACTTCCAGGTATGCTTACCTAATATGCCTGCGTCAGCGATTTGCCGGTGTCGGAGTTTGAAACTTGATTCATAATTTTTATGGTCAGATTTCTTCGTCAAACGATCTTGCGCTGTCCAAAGTATCGTCATCGCAGCTTCCGCACAGAGAGTCATTTTTGACTCTCAATTTTGGCTGTGGGGAAAGTCCCCGGAGATCACAGAGCATGTCCTCGGTCTTTTCCGCGGAAAACGACTGGCTCCAAGCACGACAGTTTATGGACCGAGTGACAGTTCAAGAACCCAGGCTGTTCTGTATTGAATGTGCGCCTTGTCGTATGTTCACTATTGACGCCTGCTTGAACACTCTGAGCTTGTCCTCGAAGGCTGGTCGGCGGTGAATGGCATCAGGAATGCAAAGATACGAGTGTTCTTGGTGCTCGCTGACCTTGACCTGAGAGGCAGCATTCTGGTGCTCATAATCGACAGTTATACGATAGTCGACTCGCATTTAGCGTGTCTTCAACACAATGGGGCTCACTCTTGGTCAGCGTGGATCTCAAATCATATTTTTTCCTATCCCTTTGAACTTTGTTGTTCAGAAGTCTGGTCTAGATTTTTGTACGGAGTGAGTTGTCTATTGTTTTTTGTGTTTATATTAAATGATGTTTCATTGTATACTTTGAATTTCTTCAGGGTGTATCTCGAACGAGGGGAAATGCACCAGAACTTGACAAATCTGATTTTTCTTTCTCTTTCTCCATGCTGATATCCTTAACTAATTCTGCATCTCTAGATTTGAGTTTGCTCAGGAGTGTCTAGCTGTACGTCTATGTAGATCGTCAATGAACAAATTTCAATCTTAGAACCATATTGTCAGAATATATGGTTGTATCAATATTCCCCAACAACTGAAGTTCAAAACTTGCATCTGATTTTCACTTCTAAATTTGGGATCCCGTCAATAGAAGTAGTAATTGATGGTTGACTGAGAATCAGTTCATTCAGGCTCAGGCGACGATAAAACCTTTTTATCATGCTTATT
>Ga0153947_1000240_pt1 | contig 26331 bp, 32 predicted proteins | sample TSNJ031MetaG_FD_104697 | JGI IMG/M metagenome (GOLD analysis project Ga0153947, IMG submission 104697) | Attine ant fungus gardens microbial communities from New Jersey, USA - TSNJ031 MetaG | ecosystem: Host-associated > Fungi > Mycelium > Unclassified | place: USA: New Jersey, Wharton State... | reverse complement strand
TTCTCCCTTGAACGCCCGGTAAACTGCTTCAAGGACAAAATACTGCTCGCCTATGATGAACCATAAAACAAGCAATCTTCCCCATTTCTGCCATCGGCTCATAGACTACACCCCCAATAGCGCAGCCATGCTGGCCGCAAGCTCCGGCGGCAGCTCCATACCGTATTGCACCGCCGCTAATTCGTCGTAATCCTCAATACCCTTTATATACTGGCGCAGGTGGTTGTAGTAAGTGAGATGGAAGGTCTTGTGGGCTGTAGCGGCTGTGGCGAGGGCCATAACCTCATTGGCGGAGAAGGGCCGGCAGAGCTCTCCGTCCGCATGGTACAGGGCGTTCGATTGCCCCGCCTGAATTTGGAGCGTCAGGTTTTGTATATTGGTTTGGTCCTCCCCTGTCAGGGAAAAATGCTCCTGGCCCTTTGATGTTTCCACATCAATCCCCGCGTGAATCGCCTTCTGGGTGTCACTATTGACCATCTGGAGCTTATTTGTACGTAACTGCTCCACCATTTCCAGGGGGACTTCCCAATCTCCATCCACCTCCCAGCCGACTCCATTCCATCTCTGGGGTATGGCCGTGTCAGAAGGGGGAGGTACGTCAAGCAGGGTATCCCCCGGCCTCATATCATAGGCATAGGTGGTTTCCCTAAGGGCCCCGTTAACCTCCTGTATGTTTATGGGCACTGATGTGATATACAAGCCTTCGCTGTCAATTACGCATCTTTCCAACACAGTAAACACACCTTCCATTTATAATTGTACTGGCCATGCCCCAACGCCAGAAATGACAAAGTTATATGGCGTAGTGGCCCCGTTTGGTCCCGAATAATCATTGGATATGGGGCGGGTAGCCACCAGCGTTAGTTCGTTCGTAGGAAATATTGAGCCATCTTTTGTCTGCAAACGGAGTGCTCTTTGGTGATCTTGATAAGCGCCAGACGCACCACGTATTGCTCCAGTACAGTTTATCAAAATGCTTTCCGATAATTGAAAGGGAACTGTTAAGTCCGCAATAGCGGTAAAATTGTTCAAGGTCGAGGTAACAATGGAAACAGACCCGCCTATGACAACGACATTGCCTTGCACATAGTATCGAAGCGGGTCACCATGCGCAGCAGAAATGCCGTTAACGTATTCAATGCCAAATTGTTTCCACCCCTCAGACTTTTCCACCTTGTTATTCAACCCGGTCCAGACAGGGGCAATCTCCTGCTGCAACCGTTCCCTGGTCACCAAAAATTCCGGGGTAGATGGTATCTCCGCCAGCTCCCCATTGGAGAACATCAGGTCAAGCTCCGGCTCAAAGAGGATCACCCCGCCGTTGTTGGCGGCATAGGTGGGGAGGGGCACCGGGTACTCATACTGCACGATCTGATACAGGATTTCCCCCTCGTCCGGGTCCTGGCTGTATGCGCCAATCTGCCGGATCATGGCGGTGTCCGTCAGGTGCATGTTGCTGAGCTGGACAGGCAGCCGGACGATCTTGCCGTCCACCAACTGGCGGTTTCCCACCTCCATCCCGGCTATGGGCTCCAACACCTCTGTCTGCTGGTCCAATAAAGCAGGATCTATATACCCGGCTCCGGCCACCACGCGGGTTATATTGGGAAGGGCCCCGCCCGCTTGCTGCTTGGCAAGGAGAGCGAGGCCCTTTTGGGTTGTCACATGCTTATTCGCCATTCTCTGGTCCTCCTATCTGTTCTATGATCAATTGGTGGTTCCGGCCAAAGGCTCCCACAATGTTGACGGGCGTTTCCGGCTTTGCTACCTCCGGCAACGGGATTACCCCGGTGATCAGCTGGTGGTTCCGCCCGGCGGTGTAGACCGTGCCGGGGGTGTTTACCGGTACCCGGTAGTAAATGCCCAGATGCGCCGGCCTGATCTCCCGGATGATTGCCATCAGGTCCGGCAGATAATCCGGGATGCCCCCTATATCGGCAAGCTTTAAATAAAATATATACTCACTGGATGCCACCACAATTTCCACCGGCCGGCCGCTGACCTCTTCCGCTATAGACCGGATCAGTTCCTCTGTGGAGGTGCCGCGGCCACGGCGCTTGACGCGCCAATTGGACAGCCGCACATCTTTGTTTTTTGGGGAGGGAGTGGGAGTAATGGCATACTCCCGCTCATACTCCTTCATGCCCCAGGTGGATGTAGAGGGCCGGAGCTGCAAATATAGGTCGTCCTGAACCACCCACAGGAGAAGCATTTCATGGTAGAGCGCCTCCATCCAGTCCGCTACATGGGGCTCATCGTGGTAGACAAGGTAGGGAAGCTCCTGTAAGAACCGGCTCATGTAAATACCACCCCGCCCACCACAGGAACTTGGTCACTGGAAAGCGCCAGGTTTCCGCCCTGTCCATTCACCTGCAAATCCTCATAATCAATGACACCGGAGGTGGCGATCAGCTGCGCTCCGATCCTGTTATACAGAAGGTTGAAGCGTATCAAAGATATGGAGGTAAAATACTCCGCCAGGTTCTTTTTAAACGCCTTCGCCACCTCTTCCAAGTCATAACCGGATTTAAGCCGCAGCTTTGCGGAGATGTCCACCAAATAAGACTGGGCGCTCATAACGGTGACCTCCAGCCCTATGGGCCGCTTTTTCTCAATATGGGCGGCGCAGGCCTCCACAATGGCATTGTCCACCGGCTGGCTGTTTTCATCGGCAATCAGCACCTTGACGGTGCCGGGGCCATTCCACAGGCCTTGGGCCTTGGACACCCCAACCCCGTCCACCTCACGGGCCCATTCCTCATAGTGGGCCTCGTTGCCGCTGGTGCCTGGGCGCTGCCGGTAGGCCACAATCCGGGCGTAGAGGCTCTGATCACTTTCCAAATCAGCGCCGCCCTCAGCCGGATCGGGGTTGGTCACCGATTCCAGGCGCACATCACAGTTGATGGCTGTGCGGATGGTTCCCGCCTCCACATTGTACCGGCTGCCTACCTCCCGGGCGGTGACCACAATATGGGTTATGCCGCTTTCCGGGATAGTGACAGCTTCAGTTAGTTCAAAGTAGAGGGGCTCCGCCGTGAAAAAGGAGGCCCCGGCAGGGATGACATAGCCCCCCTTGCCGGACACCTCCAAGACCGCCTCCGCTTTTGCGCCCGGTTTCCGGGGCTCCATCCCCAAGTCCTCCGCAGCCAAGTCCAGGTATTCCCCGCTGGTTTCATCCACCCAAACCATGTAGCGCACAGCGTCCAGGGCTTGATACATTTTGCTGATCTCCAAGGCCAAGGGCCCGCTCATGTCGTCGGCAAAGCTGCCCTCACGGGTATCCATCCTGGTGAGGTTGGACAGGATGCGCCGCTTGATGGCCTCCGGGGTTTGATCTTCATACACCATTGTCACCCCCTTAACTCTAAATGATTGAATGAAAAGCCTCCATAAACGGTCTGGACCTCAAAGGACACCTGTAGATCTCCGTCACTGAAAGAGACTTCAAAGTTCCCTACATCCGTGATGTAGGGGTTGATCTCAATGGCCTCACGGCAATACCGGATGACCTCCGCCTTTTTGGTGGCCACCGAGTAGTTTTGCCCTATGAGGCTTTGGACCTCGCTGCCAAAATCGTGGGAGTAGATTTCATGCTTGGCCCTGGCTGTCAGCAAGGCTTTATATACCCATGTCTTGATGGCCTCCCGTCCGGTCACGATCACCGGCTCGCCCTTGTTGAAGAGGGGCTTCCCATTGACGAAATCCCAAGCCGCCTCCTTATACAGGGGCAGTGTGGTGCTGATTTCTTCCAACTGTGGTTGAATGATGGGGAATAAGCTCATACGGCCACCACCTTACAGAGGACCACAAAGTGCTGGCCGTCCCCGCTCATGAGCATGGCCACCTGGTCCCCAGACTCCAGGAGGTGGTCATGGGTGGCTGTGGAATCCAATGTGCCGTCCACCACACCTATGGGGGGAGGTTCTATCAGCTCCCCGGTGATGTTCCGCTGTTTAAGGTCCCGGTCATGCTTTAGCAGTTGAATATTACAGAGCAGGTCACTGCCGGAGAGGTTTTGTTCGCCGCACTGGACCACCAACGGCTGGACGGTGATCACCTTGCCCAACAGCCAGGAAGGGCTAGCCCGCTCGGCGCTGTCCGCCCTAACCACATTCCAGAATGCGCTATAGGGGTTATCTTCCATTTATCCGCCTCCTTACACATCACTCACCTTAGTCAGCCAATCCCACCCGGTGCCGCTGTTAGCACTGCCGCCGGTTTTGCTGCCGTCGGCATTGGGCAGGCTGCCGGCCTCCTTCTCATTCATCAGGGCCTTAAAGTTGAGGGTAAGCTTGTTGTAATACTGGCCCCGTTTCCATTCGTGGATATCGGAATCAATATAGAACAACCCATACAGCCCGGTATAAGGTTCCCGGACCACCACCGTTCCCCCTGTGATATTGGCGATATTCCCCAGGTTATCTATGGTGATCTTTTGGGTGGGGCCACCCTCAGACAAGAGCCGCTCCGCCTCCGCCGCTTTGTCATCATCATTGGTCTGCTTTACAGCATCCTGCATCCGGCCATACAGCTTTATCCATTCACCGTTTTCCACCGACCGCACATAATTTCCGTTGGCGTCATAAATGGCCACAGCGTTCACCATATCCGCCACGCTCTCGGTGACACTGGCCTCAATCAGGTTGGATTTACCCTGAATGATCAGGGTTCTGTCATTGGGGGCTTTCTCCGTCACATAAAGCTTGTTACCGCGAAAGCCGATGTGGTATTTCTTGCCGTTGGACTGGGAGGCTAAGGTGTAGGCGGTGGAGATGATATCATAGATGGAGGCGGGGGTGATGAAGTTCCGGGAAACCTGGATACCTGTAGAAGCCAGTTCACCCACTTCAAACCCAAACTCAGCCGCTAAGTCCCTGGTGATGTCCTCCGGCTGGCGGCCGGTATATTTCTTGATGGTCTTGTTTCTCTTTAGGTAATAGCCTCTGTCGTAGCAGGTCAGGGCTATGGTACTGTTGCCGGTGGTTTTGGTGCGGGTGAAGATGTGACCGCTGAACAGGGTTTCCCCCTCCTTGAAGGTCACATGGCAGCCGTTGTCAATTTCAACCACAGGGATGGTTGGGTCTGTAGGGGAGGACACTATGGAAAAGTCCAGGGTTCGGGCTGCCTGCATATAGTCCCCGGACCATTTTACAGTGGGGATCAAAGGGGTGATATCAAAAGACCCCTTTTTGTTGGTCAATAAAACTTGCATTTTTACCTCCAAAAAGCTTGACATTCATGCGCATTATGCGTATAATATAGATAAGGGAGCTGAGAGGTATGAAGTTTCGGGAAATAGAAAGAATAATTCTTGCGGATGGATGGGTTTTTAAAAATGCAAAAGGTTCTCATCATCAATATATACACCCCACAAAACCCGGCAAAGTGACCATCCCCAAGCATCCCGGCGACATACCCCCAGTCGTCATTAAATCTATACTGAAACAGGCCGGGTTATCGGCCCGGTAAAGGAGGTTATCTGTGATGAAGCTTACGTATCCAGCTTGCATATATCATGAAGATGGCAGTTACGCGGTGGAGGTGCCTGACCTGCCAGGGTGCGTCAGTGGCGGGGAATCCTTAGCTGATGCAATTCTCATGGCTACTGATGCTGCTTCCGGGTGGGTGCTGGACGAACTGGAGGACGGTAAACCGATCCCGCAAGCCAGTCCGATTGACAAAATTCAGCCAGATGCCGGCGGCTTTATAAGCATGCTGGTTTTGGATATGGATACCTATGCGGAAAAGTACGGTAACAAGGCCGTAAGGAAAAACTTGACTATCCCTGCGTGGCTCAATACTTTTGCCGAGACTAACCACATTAATTTTTCCCAGATTTTGCAGGAGTCTTTGCAAGCCCTGTACGAAAAACAGCACTTCACTGGCTCACGTTAATTTATTCCCGTGTGGCTACTCTGCCGGACATGCCGGTGGGGATCTTGATGTTGTGCGTCCCACTGGCCAACTGAACCCTGGAAATCTTGTTGTATTGGGCGATCTTGTTCATATTCTCCGTGACGCTGTTGCCGTAGAATTTCCGGGAGATCGAGGAAAGGGTGTCATTTTTCTTGGTGGTGTATGCCTGTTCCCCTTCCTGCTGCCGCACGGGCTCCCGCCTCTTGCTTTCCTGGGGCTGGGCCACCTGGACCACCACTAACGGGCGGTGCTCCTTCAGGATGATGGTGGCATAGACATCGTTGGTGCCGTCCTCCTCCCCATAGGTGACGCTTTGAACAAGCACGGAAATATTGACGCCGGTGCCGCCTACGATGAAGCGGACCGGCGTTTTCTGCGCGATCATATTCTTGATTTGCTCAATGTAGTATTCCGGATTGGCGCCGGAGGAAAAGCTATAGGCATTGGCCGGGAAGAGCGCCTCAATGGTGATGGTGCTAAGGGTGCCGTATCCGGCCAGGTGCACATCCCCCAGCTCATGGATGTTGATCAGCTCCACATTGATGCCGGTATCCACCTTGTAGCTGCCGGGGGTTACAGGAAAAATCAGTTCGCTGTTGCCTTTCAGGATAAAGGGCCGGTCCGCCATGCTATTCCTCCTCTGCTATGAGACTGTAATGGGCTGCACGCGAATGATTTCGCCGACTACAGCGCGGGCGATTTTATCTATGTCGGCTTCTTCCCGGACAGTCCCATTTATGTTTACTATAATGGGAGAACCATTCCCTCCGCTGCCGCTCCTGGCTTCGGAGGCGGTCAAAAGCTGTTCTCCCCGGTGGGCCAGGATGGGGTAGTTGTCGTAGGGGACATAGGGGACGCCCATGGCGCGGGAGGAAAACACATTCCTAAATTGTGAGATTTCAGAAATGCTGCCCCCAGACTTCGGGGCCATAGCGCCTTGAAGGAGGTTGATGGTCTTAAATTGGTCCCAAAAATTCTCTTCCACACCTGCCATCATGCCCGCCATCATGCCCTGTGACATCAACTGGCCTAATTCATAACTGGCATTCCAATAAGTATCATCCTTGACTAAAGCGGCGGTGACATTCTGAATGAGTTGTTTTTGCATCTCAAATTCTTTTCGGAATCCATCACTGGCGTTGTAGAGCATTTCAGCCTCAATCTGAGCCTGTTTCATGATACGGCCAGCCTCAGCGCCATTTTCCTCAGCCATAGCTTTTTGGTACTCTTTATTCAGATCGGATAGGCGCTTGATCTCATCATCTGAGTATTCGTAGGCTCCGCTATCTTTCAACGCATTAAAATTGCCTCCCATGACAGCGTCGTAGACTTCCCGGTTGATCTGTTCCTTGGTGTTCTCTAAACTGGCCTCCCACTCACCAATCAAGCGGTTGGCCTCTTGCATCCGTTCGCCGCCCTCGCCGCCCATGTACTCATTTTGCGCTATAAGGCCCTCTTTGCGCTTTTCATTAAAGCCCTCACCCCTGGCGGCATCCATGCCCTCCTGCAAATCCTCTAGGGTGGACAACAGTCCCAAATAGGTTTGGGATTGCTTTTCCATATTGCCGGAAAATGCTACTCCCATGTAATCCGCTATACACTCCGCAGCCTCCGCACCGGGGATCAGGCCCTTTGACACCAGATCATAGACCTCATCTTTAGCGACGCCAAAGCCCTCCGCCAGATAATCAATGACCGGGATGCCGCGTTCAAGCAATGGATTGAGGTATTCCAATGCAGCCTTATCCGTGACCTGCATTCTTCCCAGAGAAGTCGCAATGAGGGTCATGTCGCCGCTGCTCATACCTAGCGCCGATCCTGCGTCGCCCACTTTGGTCAGCAACCCATTGTTGCCCGTTAGATCACCGGGATTGTAACCATAGGCAAACAGCGTCTTGCCGATATTCGTGAGATCGCTGTAACTAAAGGGCGTCGCCTCGGCGTAGTCCACAAGCTCCGATAAGAAGCTCTCCGCCGCCCTATCCCCGCCAAGCATCGTTGAGAACAATATCTTGTTCTGTTCCCGCGTACCTGCAATGCCGGTACCTCTTGCCAAGGCTTCCGCCTGGGATTGGTTGGCGCTGTTCACCAGATCATCCCGGACGGACTTAAAGACCTTGTCTTTTTTCTCAAAGGCTTGGGCGCCCGCGGTGACAATACCGGAGATCAAGCCCACAGCCCCACCCACAAGGGCGCCCGGCAGACCTGCGATGCTACCCGTCATAGCACCGGACAGAGTGCTGCTCAATGTGGTGGAAATGGCATTGCCCATTGTATCGCCAACCGCAGAACTGACCAATGTTCCAGCCGCGCTGGAAAGGGAATTCCCAAGCATCTGGCCAAGGCCGGCCTTAGCCTTCCCCCACGCCTCACCGGTCCGGTTGTCGGACCGCTGCTGTTGATCGGAGAGCTCCTGCATCTCCTTGTTGGCGGCCTTGATCTCATTCCGCCACCCTTTGACAGCTTCCTGGGCATTGTTATAATCCTCATATGCCTTTTCCAGATTGCTTTTACTGAGCTCGTCATTTTGTTCCCGGAAAGCCTTATTGGCGTCGATGAGCGCTTTTTTCATCTCAGCCACGTGAACCTGCGCTTTGGAAAGCTGGGTATTATATGTCTCTTGCCCCTTTTGGAGGGCTTCCAGCTTTTTCCCGCTCTCCTCCAAATCCTTGCTGAAGCCTTTGTTGGTCTGCATAATGGATTTCAGCCCGGCACTGACCTGGTCCTGTAACGTTAGGACAACGCTGTTTTCATTGCTCATGCCTCACCACCTCAAAGCTGATTTCTCAGGTCATTTTCCCACAGCTTCATCAAGTACAAAAGCTGCTTTTCCCCCTCAGGGAGGCGGTAATATTGACCCGGAAGGATGTGGTGCTCATGGAGCAGCCACATCATAAGATTAGCCTCCGGGTCCTTCTTTAGTTTTTTTTCGCTTCCTCCACATCGGTCAAGGTGTCGGCCAGGTAGCCGCTGAGCTTCTGGATCTCGCGGGAAAGGTCGGAGATCTCTCCCGGCTGGAGCATCTTTTTCACCAGTTCCGCAGGGGTGGGAGCGCCATATTTGGCGCAGAGTTCCTCATTTTTAAAGCTCGGTTCCTGCACCCCCGCCAATACGGTGTGGATGTCTGAATCGTCCCGCTTGATGATTTCTCCCACCTGGGAATAGGTGATCTCCTTTAAGGTGAACACCACATCCTGCTTTGCTTGCTCGGACAGGCGTGTGATTTTCACCTGCTTGGTCTGCGGCTCCGGGACCTCCATCTGCAAAAGAATGTCCACAACATTAGATTTTGCGCTTGCCATAAATCGTCCTCCTGAATTTTTTTATAATAAGAAAAGCACCCCGAAGGGTGCCTTTGTTATGCGGTTTGCCGCTACAATACAAGCGTAGTTAAATATATTTATTCCTTGTCATTGGATGCTTGATTTGTAAGCAATTTTATATCTGCACTTGCAAGTCAAGAGTTTTTTAATTGCATTTTTTTGGGGTATATGGTAGAATTTTTGCATAGGAAACAAATTTATGGGGGTGACATATTGGCTGATGATAAGCAAAGCTATAGGATATGCAGATTTTTAGCTGAACATCCAAATAGTACTGAGGCTGACTTTGACAGATTTTATAAGGATTCCAATTACAAAGTTCTTTTGGATGAACTTTGTAAAAATGAGATAGTGGAATGTAGCTCCGATCCAACTAAATGGAAGCTCACGCAAAAGGGTGAAGATTTTTTGCTTAACTTTACGCCTAAGCCAAACCCAGGGAGGTTTTTAACGTGGCCGAGCATTTGGCTATACTGTATGGGGTTCATAACTATTATAGTTACTGTAGTATTTTATCACAGTAGAGGATATTACCGATTTGCTGATGAGTGGAATGATATGTTGCCCAGCTTATCGTTTGGAGTTTTATGCTTTGTCAGTGGCACCGTACTTATAGCACTGAAACGAATTATCAATTTATTACATGAAAAATTGCAATAAATCTTTGGGATAAGGGTGGGATGGTGATTGTCCACCCTTATCCCTTTCTTGCCAGCCGCCTCATATGAGGCGGCTTTATATTTACACCATATCCATATACTCAAAATCCCTAAAGGTAAAGGGGGCCTCCACTTTGCCAATAGCGGCGGCCTCCCAATCCGCCAGGGTCAGGTCATCAAAGCTCACATCCTTGACCGCCACCCGCTCAGCGCCATAGCTGTCGGGATCGTCCAGCTTGGCAATGATGGTGAACCGCGGATCCTTGCCTATCCGGATGGATTCAGCGATCTTGTTGGCCATCCTGGAATTGACCTTGTACATCCCCACAGAGCCCTTGCCGGAAATGCTCTTGACCTTCCGGTCCGTCCACATCACACCGCACATGGGGACATCCTCTTTATTCAGATCCGCTTTGGCCTGGAATTTATACGTCTCGGCAACCAAATCCCCGTCCAGCCACAATTCCCCGTGGGTGCCGGACATTACTCTTTTTGCGCTATCCAATCAAAATCCCTCCTTAAATAGAGATGTCAATGGTGATATCCTCAATGGCATCCAAGATCTGAACGGAGGCCGCAAGGAATACCTGGTCATCCGTGTTGGCCTGCTTGATCTGCTGTTCGCTCCACTCTGAGGTGTCGGTGCCCTTCTTCTTCAGATAAACCTCCTGGGCCCCCACATCAATCTGGACCACCGAGGTGTCCCGCTCCAGGATGATGGAGCGTTCCAATTCCTCAAAGTACCCCTTGATGGCCATGATCAACAGGCACTTGTTGTCGTAGGAGTTGGCGTACTTGCCGATGTAGTTGTCCTCTGCGGTCATGCGGATGTCATTGTCAATCATGTCAATGGCCTCCATGATTTTGATCTTCTTGAAGGAATCCCCCTTGTTCTGGATGGTGGTCACAAAGGAGTTGACCCCACGGCCCACCTTGACCTTTTCACCGTCGTGGAAGAGGATAAATTCACCCTTATCAATGGCTTTGTCCATCTCATCCTTGGTCAAACGCTCCACGTCGGACACTTCCGCCAAGGGCGCGTACGTACAGGAGATGGTCATGGGGGTACCGGCGATCAATCCGGCAATCCGGGAACAATATTCAGCGGCGGTGAGGGTTTCTTCTCCCACCTGGATATTGTCTGTGGTAAAGTTGATAATCCCCTCATGGTCAGCCGCCACATGAGGCAGTACCGCCTTCACATTGTGGTGGTTCAGGCGTTCCGACTTCACCCAACCGGCAACCGTCTGGGCCTCTGCGGGTGTGATGTCAAAGGGCCCGGCCAGGTAATCAAACTTTTGGAGCTTGTAATAGTTGAGGGCATCTTGTAGGGTCTCCCCCTCATCCTCATCAATCATATAGCACATCACCCTTCTGGGGGGTGTAATATAGCCCATAAAGGCCCGCTCCGTAAAAGCGCGGCAGTCATCGCACCACTCAAGAGGGATCTCGTTGACATTGTACAGGATTTTTCCCCCTTTGAGGGCAGAACCCTTGAGGATCAGGGCGACTGTCCCCTTTTCACTCCGCTTAATGGCGGTGATGCCCAGGGTCTTAAAGGTTATGTTTATACTCGGTAACGGCATTGTATCCTCCCTTTCATTCTTCTGTATATTCCATATGGATTTCCTGCATTTTGGGCAGGTCCTCCACCACGGCGCGGCTGTCCAGGTACTCAAATTGAAGGGCTACATATCCCTCGGTTGCATACCCCTCTTGCGGGTCGACGCCCGCTGTGGATACCTTTACGGGGATAGCCCGGTCCGCAACACGGAGATAGCCATCTAAAAACAACAGCATGACCCTTTCCTGCCACCGCGCCATGTCAATCATATCGCCGTATTCATTTAGGCGTGGGTAAATCACAGCATGGAATTGACTATTGACCTGCACTGTGGTTTTATTGGCGTCTCTCCACCCCGATTCAATATGGAGAATGCCCACAGCCGGCCGCTTGTGCTCCTCACGAAGAAACTCTTCGGTGATATAGCACAGCTCCGGCAGCCCCTCCGCTATACGGTTATGAATTGCCTCCATAATTTCTTGATTTGTGAGCATCATTTTCCCTCCAGCATATACGCTCTTTGGTAGAATTCTAATCCGGGAACCCGATGGACATTAATCCGGGGCTTATAGTACCGATATTTACCGGAGGGACTGCGGTGGCGGTGCCCGCTGTTAATGGCATTGGTGATGTAGCCATAAGCATATCCGCGTGGGTCAATCCCACGAATAGGACTGATGGCGGCATACCCGCCTCTGGAGCCCATATCCACCCCCCCTCTTTATTGTAGAAGCTCATGTGCTCCTCACCTGTCTTAGGGGTTTCAAAAAAGGCCACCTTTTTTTCTTTCTTTGCAAGCCCGCTTTCCAATCCCCGGTCTACCACTTGAACAAGATTGGTGTCCGTGCCCATAAGCACGGTCTCAGACACATCCACAAAGACCTTGAATTTGTGACGCCCAAAAGCTACGGTGGACCCTTCTGCCTTAATCTCTTTTGCGGTGGCACCATCCGCAATGAAATCATCATCATCCAAAGTAAAAGCAAGCTTGGGGATTTCCAGGTTGGGAATATTAGTGATGGTGCTGTCCTGACGCAAGGGATTTTTGACCGAAGGTTCGGCAATAATCTCATTGGCGACGGTTTTGGGCAGGAACTTGTCACCACCTGTAGCGCTGTTATCCAGCAAGGCTTTCCGGTGTTCCTCCGCCAACGGCTCACCATTGATGGTGGAGCGGTACAGTGCCGCTTTTGCGGTAATAATGGTATTGCCGGAATCGCCTTTTGCTTGGGCCTTTAACCGGGTTTCAGCCTCGTCATCAATGGTCTTGATCTGTTTGTTGATGCCCTCCAGCCGCTCTGTCATGTCATTTACAACAATTTGTTGATTCTGACGGTCCTTCGCTTTAGTAGTTCCATCGGTGTACATTTCCTGCAATTTTTTGCTCGCTGCCTGTAAGTCCTGAGCGATACCCGCTCTGGTGTTTTCCAACTGCCATCTGTTCATTAAATCATAATCCTCTCGGTATCATGTAATACTTTATTGGCTTTCTCAATGGAGGCTAAAACCTCCTCATCGGTGATGGGTGGTTTGGGGCCTTTTAGCGCATTTCGCACCTCCCTTTGAATCATTTCCTGAATGGCTGGAGCCAGGGAAGATTTAGTCACCCCTGCTGCAGGGTTGGGCGGGAACGGCCACAAAACTAATTTTATAGGCGTCCACTGCTCCATCAAGTATGGTAAAGCAGAGAATGCCGTCATAGGATTCACCAAGCCGGTGAGGACAGCTTCCCTCCCGCCGGTCCTTCCCACAAATGCTGCACCGGCTTTGCCTGATAGAGCATCCCACCGACACTTCTTTGAGGATACCCGCCTCAATGAGGCTGATTTGCTCCTGCATGTCAGGGGTGCGAAGCATATACACCTGAGACTCCAGATAGGCGTACTGTTCCCCATAACTGGTGGTTTTGGATTGGTCTATGATCAATCCAGTGTCATAAATACGGGCACATTGATTAAAAGCAGCCGGGTTGTGGTCCACAATCACCGTTTTCCCCTTGTACATAACCGCAAGCTGGCGAAGGGTTCGCGTGTTAAACGCTTCATGGTCCCGGTCCACCTCGTTGTCGCAGAGGGTGACCTTAAATGTAAACACCTCATCCGCCGTCAATTCTCGGATGGAATATTCGTTGATCTTTTTCATATCAGCCTCGCCGGGCCCGGTTGTTGCGGCCTTGTAAATGGTCTGTACTTCACCCACCTTTACTATCGCCTTCCTTTCTTTGTGGTCTAGATTTTGGATAACCCCATGAACAACATTATTGACCAGCGCCTCTACCGGGACGAGATCCTTGCTGACAAAATAGGTTTGACCTATTCCGCCCGGCAAGGGCGGTAAATCCTCATACTCCCGGATATCATCCGGATTGAGCCATGCGCTTCTAATCCCTTGGGTGTAAAACTTACCCCGCGTCTCCATATCCGCCCTGGCAAAGCCATTGAGAGAGAGCTTGATTTGCATCCCCTGGGACCGTTCCTGCGGGGTGAGCATCCAACGGGTTAAATTTTGTTCGTACATGCGCACCAGGGGCAAAATGGTGTCGCGCAGATAGTTGAGGTCGCTCTGTTCAGCCTTGGAATAGCTGGCCTTCTCCGGTAGAAATTTATCCAAGGGGATGTTGTATACCCGGGCTACCCTAGCTATGGTGATGTTCTCCACTTCAAAGACCTTGGGGTCAATAAAAGAGGTATTGCCGAGCTCCTGCACTTCCTTGGCCTTATCCAGATATAGTATTCCTGACCGCTTGAAGAATTGGATCATCTTATCATATTCTTTCAGTTGATCCATGCTGGCGGCGGCCACATCTATGCGCTGGCTGTCATCTTTATTTTTCTTGCTCAGCTTGATATTGCCGTTGGAATCCATTTCCTCCACCGCGTTGGCAAAGCACCACAGCATCAACGGGGAGCCATCATGGACGATTTTTCCCTGCATAATGTACTCTCGAAATAGCTTAGTCGGTTCGGATAAGGTCTGCACCCCTTGGCGTATTTCTACACAAGTGTAACCCTCTTTCTCTAATTCCTGGGCATAGTAGGTCGCCTGGTAGGGGTCATAACAGAATTCTTTAACGCTCCAATCCATAGTTGTTTCCTTTTCATGCATCCGGGCATTGATATAGCTGTAATCTGTGACCGCACCAGGAGTAATAGAACACCATTTTTCTTTTGCCCACATATCATAAGGCACCCGGTCCGTTTCCCGGTGGCGCTGTAGACTATCTTCTGGGATATAGCCATGGCCAGTTATGGAAAAGCGGCCATCCTCTAAGGGAATCACATAGCCATCAGCGGTCAAGTCAATCTTTTTAGACAGGTCCGCGCCTGTATAAACTTCATGGTCTTTGGTCAGCTCCGCAAACTCTGTCAGGCTGATTTTTATACGCCATTGAAGATCTATGTTGGGGTCAAGCCTATGTTGTTTTCGTAGTGCGGCAATACGTTCGTCATATTTTTGTACGCTTTCTTCATGTTCTTTGATCAATTCTGGTATTGAAGGTTTATTCAAGCTTATCCCCCCTAATATTAATTACAGACCGCTGCACTCCCTCTTTGTGTTTGTACTGGCATTAATGAAAGCCGCTACCCAAAATAGGTAGCGGCTTAGATGTAAGGAGGCTGCTCTTGTTTTTATAGCTTTCCATACTATCATTATACTATGGATTTTTCGCACAAAGCGCACAACTTTTCAAAATAGCGGTTAACCATCATTCGTGGGATAGATTCCGATGAATATCCCATTTTCACTGCGGTTGCCTGCCATGACTTGCCCTCAATGTAATACAGAGTAATGGCCTGTCTGATAAGACTATCCTCAATGGAATCAATAAATGCCTCTATCTCATTGAGTTGGGTGATCAACCTGTATTTTCTCCGCATAAGCTTAACCTTTAACCGTGATATCTCCTTTGCGTTAATTCCTTGGATGTGTATTCGATGCTCTGTATATGGGAAATGTGTAGAGGAACCTTTGACACTCTCATGGACAATACCTTTCTCCAGGTTCCTGATCCTCTTTTCTATTTGCTCAATCTCCCCAGGCAATGCCCGGTATTGCTCCAGCTCTTTTTGTGTCAAGGGTGTTTCCTCCTTGATTACTTAATATCTGACCAGTCTATATGCCCGCTCTAAGGGATGGTGGTAGGAAGGGTTGAGGGTTATGGGCCCGCTCTGATGGCGTTTTAAGGATGAACAGCGTTTAGGTTATCATGGGTCAATCTGCATCACATCATCTAAAATCTTCTGTATTCAGAATCATCCCAATTCCATATCCTTTGCTTTTATCGTGATGGCAAATAAAGTAATCGTTATCTTTGTAATTACAGTACGGTAAGACAACACGCATCCCGCCGAATAGATTTGATTCGGCGGACCCTCAAAGAACAAATAAAAAATAATAAAAAAAGTAAGGCTTTGCATAAGGGTCTTTTTTTTGCTCTTAACACGGTGGTAAAGTGACATGGGCTATCGTGGTTGATATTTTTGAAATGGCCGATTTAATTGGTGAGAATTCAAGAAACTATGCTGGGTATGAGGCTGGTGAGGTTTTGCCAAGGTTGCGAATAATTTGCGCCCTAGCCGACTACTTTGACGTGTCGCTGGATTATTTAGTGGGCCGCAGTGACGATCCCGCTCGGCATTGATTCTCTGCCGCCTCCACCTAGGAGGCGGCTTTTATTGTGTTTTTGTAGGGTATATGGCAGAATTTACTCACTACTTACATCTTCGATTGATGACAAAATAATGAAGGGAATTTTAAATAAACCCATTGACAAATAGTACTGTATATGATACTATAATGTCATAGGAAGTGATAACGCATGGCCGGTGTGGATAAAATAATCGAGAAGATGAAGCGGCAGCCCAATGGTATAAGCATGTCGGAGGCCGATAAAGTATTGACCGCAAATGGATACCGATTTGCAAGGCAGAAAGGTTCCCATTGCCACTACATCAACGCAAGCGGCGATGTTATCACCATCAAAAAAGACAACCCACTCAAGGCTGTATATGTCAAAGACATACTAAGCCGCATACAGTAAAGGAGGTTATTAGAATGAGCGTTCAAGAGTATTTGAAACTCCCGTACAACTACATTATTAAGCCCATACAAGACGAAAGCGGCGCATACTTCCATGCGTCTGTGCTGGAACTTGACGGTTGCCAAAGCACCGGGGATACTTTTAGCGAAGTCTATGACAGTCTCATGGAAGCTATGGAAGGTTGGATTGAAACTAGATTAGAAAACGGCCTTTCTATTCCCGATCCGATAGAAGACGGAAAATATAGCGGTAAATTTGTCCTTCGTCTTCCAAAATCTTTGCACAAACATCTTGCAATTGAAGCGGAAAAAGAGGGTGTTTCCCTCAATCAGTACGCGTTGTACAAACTTGCACATTGATGTACGACGGGTCGCTAAAATGCGGCCCTCTTTTCAGTAGAAGATGTCAGCTACATGTGGAGATGTTGGTTGAAAAGAGGCGATGTATTGAACTATTTTCGCGTTAGGCAGAGGGCCCGGTAAAGGAACGTATATCTGTGTAAGTTGCAGTTACATTGTGATTTTACGATCCGATCAAGATCAACTGGATGCATACTCCATGTCATCTCCCCTCCTTCCCGCCTCCACCCTAGGAGGCGGATTTTATTGTGTTTTTGTAGGGTATATGGTAGAATTTACTCACTAGTTACAGCTTCGATTGATGACAAAATGAGGTGTGTAAATGAAAAAAGTAATCATTGTTTTGCTGGTAGGCTTATTGTGCCTTACTGTATCTGCCTGTACTGTAAGCGATCCGGATTCTTCGGATGCTGCTGCTAATTCATCTGAATCAGTCTCAGCCCCGCAATTAGAAGATGAGCCTAACACGCTTGATAATTCGTCTGCCAGATCTTCTTCTGAGCAATCAGCAAGTACTTCTTCAGTAGTAAGTGAAAGTGATCCCTCTTCCAGCAAGCCGAGTTCCTCGGTAGCATCTTCAACTCCTGCATCCTCTACCCCTGCATCTTCAACAACTCCACAACCGTCAAGCACCGAACAATCCAATACGGTGATAAATACCGAAACTCCTGTTACTGACTCGGTGGCACCAGCTGATGATTACATACAAGACACAGCGCCACAGAATGATTTTAATGCTGAAGGTTTTGACGCTGATGCTGAAGACACTATGGGAACGCCGTCCAGTCACTATGCCTGTTGGACACCTAATGGAAAGTCTTATCATTACTCTTCAAGCTGCGCTACGTTGAGTCGTTCAAAAACAATTATTGAGGGCACCGTAGCAAACGCAATAAGCAATGGTAAAAGTGACCCGTGTAATGTTTGTGCTGGAGGTTGATCTATCGCGTTACCTCCCTTCCCTACCGCCGCCTTGCGAGGCGGCTTTTTCTTTGTTATTGATTTCATTGCTACGTTTAATCCCTAGCCATAATAATTGTATTTACTTAGTGATTATGTAATATTTTCAGGAAAGGACGGTGCTACCAAGAATCCTCGTGATGAAAAATTGTTGCTTACCATTAAGAAAAAAGAAAACAAGTATTATGAAAGCTTAGTCCCTTTTTCCTTGATATTAAAAGAGTTTCCGCGGGTGAAAGGTATCGAACTTTCACATGATTTGCAAAATCTTACGGATCAAAAGTATTTATGGCCTGTAGAAAACCCTGTAACAAAAATGAACTACTGGCATTCTTTAACGGCAGACGGTAGGCGTGAATGCGAAAGAATTGCCAGTGAAAATAGTGAAAAAAAGAGAACTCGCAGCATTCAAATATGATCCTCCATCATCAGCGCTCTTGCTGGGGCCATCTTCGGTTATTTGATAAAATAGATTGTGTTTTTATAATTTGCTGGCTATAGCAATAAGAAGGCCGATAATAAGACCCAGTTCTGAGCTTATTACAAACCAATGGAATTTATCTTTCATATCATTCTCCTTCCTAACTGGCTTTAGATTGCGTCTCATTTGGCTTCTTAGGTTTTAAAAAAGTTGATGTACTGACTTTTAGGGCGCCACAGATTAGTTCATACTCTTCAAAAGTCATTTTCCGTTTTCTGTTAAGTGTTAAGTTGAATTTTGGTGCAGATATTCCTGTTTCCTCGCTTAGCCTGATTTGTGATAGTTCTTGTGATTCTAAATACTTTTTTATCTTTTCACCAACAGGCATCAGTTCATCTCCGCAATTTCAATTATTTCGAAACTATACATTCAGTATATTCGATATTGTTGAAATAGTCAATGCTTATTTTCGATTTTTTTGAAATCTATCTTTACAAATTCGAAATTCAATGATAGAATGAAGTGCATTAAGGAGGTGTTGTTTGTATGTTATCTTTCGGTGAAAGACTAAAATTAGCGAGAAAAGAAAAAAAACTAACACAAAAGCAACTAGCTTTATTAATAAACGCAAAACATAATTCAATAAGCAATTGGGAGAATAATCAGAACAAGCCTGATCCCGATACTATTGAACAGATATGTGGTGCGCTGGATATAAGTCCGAACTGGTTGCTTGGATATCCCGAAATAGAAAAAGCCCCCTCAACCGATACGGTTGCGGAGGCGATAAAATTATATGTTAGTCAAAAGTTGGGGCGAGAAGCTTCTCCGGATGAAATAGCTCTAGTCGATGCTACTGCCGATGCTATCATCCAGCAAATTAAAAAAAGCAAATAGCAGTTTATTGATAGAAATATTATCAGCTTTAGCGGAGTGTATTAGTTTTTTTGCAATAGTCGAATATGAGATATTTTCTCCCAAAGCATCCACTTCTACATCTTCAACCATATCTAAGTCCCGCTCATCGTCACTAAGCCCCCGCTCCATACATACGTTCTCTATGAAATTTTTCATATGAACATCCTTTCTCAATCTGTTTTATGATTGGGCGTCCTTATGAGTTTATGCTATGTATATTTGTTCTGTTGTTTGAAACTGTGTATATTATATGCCTGATTTCCTCATAAGTCAACACTTGATATTTATTGCTTATAAACAATATGCATATGTAATTGATATGCATTGGATATATTTTCTCACAGTTGTGCGGTTTCTTGAAAATAAATGTTCTTTTAGGGGCCGAGATTAACACATATTCCCAAATAAAAACCGCCCCTCGCGGAGCGGTAAACCATAAATGAGATTGCCCTGTCTGGCACTGCAAATGCCGGACAACCTTTTGACTGGAGGAAGCTCTATGAATGTAGCCATATATGCCAGATATAGCAGCGACAACCAGAGGGAGGAATCCATAACAGCACAAATCCGGGCTATGGAGATATTCTCATAGGACAATGGATATAATATACCGATGAAGCCAGAAGTGCCACAACCGATAACCGGCCCGGTTTCCTGCGGATGGTCAAAGACTCAGCAAAGGGACATTTCCAGGCCGTCCTCGTACATAAACTGGACAGATTCTCCAGAGACCGATATGATTCCGCCTATTATAAGCGTGAACTGCGAAAAAACGGTGTAGTGCTCATCTCCGTCCTTGAGCGGCTGGATGACAGCCCGGAAAGCATCATCTTGGAGGGCTTGCTTGAAGCCATGGCGGAGTACTACAGCCGTAACCTGGCTCGGGAAGTAATGAAGGGCATGACGGAAACAGCCTTGCAGGGAAAGCACGTTGGGGGCACACCACCCTTGGGTTATGATGTAGACGAGGATAAACGGTACATTATCAATGAGGTGGAGGCTGATGCTGTCCGATTAATCTTCAACATGTACGCGTCCGGGCGGGGGTATTCTCCCATTATAGATGAGTTAAACCGGAGAGGGTATAAGACTAAAACCGGCAGGTCCTATGGCAAGAATTCATTACATGATATCCTTTGCAATGAGAAGTACATCGGCAATTTTGTTTTTAACCGGTCAGCCAGCAAGGATATCAATAACCGCCGCAATTCTCATACCTTTAAGGATGAGAAAGACATAATTCGACTTGAGGGCAAACTCCCTGCAATTATCGAACGTCCTCTGTGGGAAAGGGTGAGAGCAAGAATGGAAAATAACAAGCATGCCCGTGGTGCCAATAAAGCGAAAACTGTATACATACTATCAGGGCATATCTTCTGTGGCAAGTGTGGTGGCGCTATGGTGGGCAAAACCATGACAGGGGGCCGCAACAAGGCGCGGTACTCTTATTATGAATGCGCCCGGCGCAAGCAAACAAGGGATTGCGACAAGAAGCCTATCAACAAGGATAAGATTGAACAATATGTAATTGGGTATCTGTATGATAAGATGTTTTCTCCCGATTCCAGAGTTCGGCTGGTAGAACAGATTTCACAGCTTTCATCAGAGAACAGGCAGAGGATCCCTGCCGATCTAAAGCAGTACAGAAAACAGCTATCTGAGGTGGAAGTTGAGATCAAGAACATTGTGGACGCTATAGCGGCAGGCATGTTCCATGATTCTATAAAAGACCGCATGACAGACTTGGAGGCACAGAAGGCTACCCTTTCCATCCGCATCAAAGAAGGGGAGCGCCAAAAAGAGATTGCAGCTATTCCCCAAAAGAATATTGAAGGATATTTGAAACAATGGGAGGATATAAAAACGGCCCCTCCTGAAAAACAGAAAGAGGCCGTATCCCTTTTCATCGACAAGGTCACTATTTTTGATGACCATATCGACGTTGATTTAGGCGACGCTAATGCCCAATCATTTGAGATTTCATTGTAATCATTTGATAAAAAAGATGCAAAGCGTTTTACAAATATTATGCTTGTACTATTCGCCATCGTAATAATCAACACTGGCGTCTGTCCGAAAAACTTTGTTAATATTTTTACCCCACACCCCTATTTTACCAGAATCAGGATAAAATGACACTTCCAAATCGTTTTCAGTATCAAAATCAATATATATAAGGTTCTCTGTTTTGGAGTTGTTGGTTAATTTATGTGCGCCATTTTCGCAAGCGGGGAAAAACATAAAGTCTCCGGAGGAGACAAGTTTTTCACCGGTTTGTGTTTTTAACAAGCCACTCCCACTAATAATGTAGAACACTTCCTCATTTTTTGTGTGGAAATGATACGGATACGCTGCCTTGCCTGGAGGTATCTCATACACAGATAAAGTACATTGTTTTGCGTCTCCTCTTGGGATGATTGCTTTTTTATAATATTCATATTCATTATATTCATTTTTGTGCACGCTCGGAACATCATCTAATTGCGCAATCAAAATATTATTCATAATTTAGACACCCCACTTATATAATTTTTTTATTATAACAAAATACTGTCGCAAAATCAATTTCAGATTTCACGACAGTATTTGACAAAACGATTGGTGGAGGCGGGGGGAGTCGAACCCCCGTCCGAAAATCCGTTGCCACAACTTTCTCCGAGTGCAGTCCGTTTTTTTGATTCCTCCAAGCCAGCGCCAACGGACGGGCTCTGCCCTGGAGTATCCCCTAGTACATCCTGGCGGACTGGGGAAATTCCAGCCGGACGTTCACCACTTTAAATGAGCCGTTGCACTATCCGTGGTCCTATAGAGCAAGGCGTCGCGGCTGCGATTAAGCAGCTGCGAGAGCTAAATTAGAATTATTATCTTTAGCGTTTATAATTATGTGCAGGTTTTTAAAGAGTTCCCGCGCCCTCTACTCGCTTATCGTGGCTCAAAACCCCCGTCGAAACCATTGCGCCCCCATATTTATGATCTACCGGTCCCGGGTTTTCATGGCCCGGTCAATCTCCCTTTTGGCATCCCGCTTGGCCAGGTCGGCCCGCTTGTCATAGAGCTTCTTGCCCTTGCAAACCCCCAGGGCCAATTTGATCCGGGAACCCTTAAAATATAATGCCAGCGGGATCAAGGTCAGTCCCTCCTGCTTGACCTGCCCCATCAACTTCATAATTTCCTTCTTATGCAGCAGCAGCCTGCGCACCCGGAGAGGGTCCCGGTTGAAAATATTGCCCTTCTCATAGGGACTCACATGCATCCCCATAACATAGGCCTCGCCGTTTTTGACATCACACCAACTGTCCTTCAGGTTGACGCGACCGGCGCGAATGCTCTTGACCTCGGTGCCGAACAACTCCAAGCCGGCCTCATAGGTCTCCAGCACAAAGTAGTCGTGGCGGGCCTTCTTATTCTGCGCGATGACTTTCTGCCCGCCCTTGTCCTTTCCGGCCATAGATTCACCTCCGGCTCTACATATTAGCATTGCCTATACCGCGCCCTTTTAAACCTCATTCCGCCCGGTCATGGCCCGGAGAATGGTGATTTCATCCGCGTACTCCAGGTCGCCGCCCACAGGAATACCATAGGCCAAGCGGGTCACCCGGATGCCCAGAGGCTTTAGCCTGCGGCCCAAATATAAGGCTGTGGCCTCGCCCTCCACGTTGGCATTGGTGGCGACAATGACCTCCTTCACCCCTCCGCCGGACCTCGATACCCGGTCCATTAGCTCCTTGATGTAGAGCTCCTCCGGGCCGATGCCGTCCATAGGGGAAATGAGCCCGTGGAGCACATGGTATAGGCCGTAGTATTCGTTGGTTCGCTCCACCGCAATCAGGTAACGGGTATCCTCCACCACGCAGATGGTGGATTTATCCCGGCTCTCATCGGAGCAGACGGAACAGATCTCTTCATCGGTCAAATTCTTGCAAATAGTACAGCGGCGTATTTTTTCATGGGCCTCCGCCAAGGCCGCGGAAAACGCCATAGCCTCCGATTTCTTCATATCCAGCACCGAAAAGGCCAGCTTCTGGGCTGTTTTCCGTCCAATCCCAGGAAGGCGTTCAAACTGCTCAATCAGATTTTGCAGTGAGGGAGGCAGCAGGGATCTCGCCATAGTTAAAACATCCCCGGTATATTCATACCGCCGGTCACCTTCTCCATTTCAGCGGATGAAGTGGTTTCTACCTCGCTGATCACCTGGTTGACAGCAGCTACCAGCAAATCCTGGAGCATCTCAATGTCCTCAGGGTCCACCACTTCAGGCTTGATGTTCACCTGCCTGAGCTCCTTCTTGCCGGTCATCACCACCTCCACCATGCCGCCACCGGCAGAGGCCGTAAATTCACGCTCGTCCAGCTCGGCCTGCAATTCGGCCATCCTGTCCTGCATCTTCTGCGCCTGGCGGATCATGGAGTTCATGTCCTGAGGGCCGCCGCCCATTCCCTTCGGCAATCTCGCTTTCATTTCACCAATACCTCCAGCTATTTCGTTATTTTTCTTCCACAGGAATCCCATTTTGCGCCGCGGTTTCTTTGAGAATATCAATGGGCCGCCGCTTGGACTGCTCCTCAATCTGCACGCTCTTCTTCACAGGCCCTAGCCGGAACATCCTCCCAGTGACCTCCTGGGTGGCCTTCCGCAGACTTTCCTTGGTGGCGTCGCTGGCCCGCATCAAGTCCAGGAATACAGTATTGGGGGCATCTATAAGAAGCAGGTCCCCCTTTATATAAGCCGATGACCCTTCCAGAGTCGCCAACAGGGGCGGATTGCTCTTTTCCAGCAGCTTTAACACCTTGTCCCAGCCCACCAGCTGTCCATCCACCGTGAGCGTTTCAGCGGGCGCGGCAGGTTCCTCCTTAAAGCTGTGATCCATAACCGGTTCTGGAGCCTTTGGCCCGTTTTCCGCCGTTTTGGCGGACTTATTTTTGCTTCTTCCCGGCGGCTTGCCGGAAACCGCTGCCTGCTCCAGCCGTTCCAAACGCTGGGCCAGCGCCGCATTGGAGTTGTTGAGCTCAGGCATAGTCAACCGTATCATAGCCATCTCGAAGATGGCGCGGCCGCCGCTGTCTCCGCCGGCGCCCAAACGGCGGTGCAATTCTTGCAATACATCAATGGCGTACAGTATATAGGAGAGGGTAGCCCGCTTGGCCTGTGCCTGCATCTGCTCCAACTCCTCCTGGGGACAAATTAATAATCCCGCCCCCACCGGATTCTTTACAGACTTGACCAGCATCAGGTCTCTGAAGCGGCCCACCAGATTTTCCGCCAGCCGCCGCAGGTCTATGGAGTGGCGGTACAGCTCATGTACCGCTATCAGTACCTCCTCGCAATTTTCCTCCAAAATCCTGTCCACCAAATCCAGCACATGCTTCCGGTCAGCCAGTCCAGCCACATCGCGAACGGTTTGCGCCCCGATAGCGCTTGTCAGGGAGGCGCACTGGTCCATCAAGGAGATGGCGTCCCGGATGCCGCCGTCGGCCAGGGTGCCGATGAGCAAAGCGGCGTCCTCCTCCAGGGAAAAATCCTCATGCTCCGCTATATGCCGGAGCCGGCCGGCAATGTCGGCGGGGGATACCCGCACGAAGTCAAACCGCTGGCAGCGGGACAGAATGGTGGCGGGCACCTTGTGCACCTCGGTGGTCGCCAGAATAAACAGCACATGCTCGGGAGGCTCTTCCATAATCTTGAGCAAGGCGTTAAAGGCCCCCTTGCTGAGCATATGGGCCTCATCCACGATGTACACCCGGTACCGGGCTGAAGCGGGGGCAAACAAGGCCTCCTCCCGCAGCTCCCGGATATCGTCCACGCCGTTGTTGCTGGCGGCGTCGATCTCCACCGTATCGGTGACCGACCCGTTTTCAATCCCCACGCAAATGACGCATTCCCCACAGGGGTCCCCGTCCATCGGGTTGAGGCAGTTGACCGCCTTGGCAAGAATCTTGGAGCAGGTGGTTTTGCCGGTGCCTCTGGCGCCGGTAAAGAGATAGGAATGGGCAACCCTTCCGTTTTTAACCTCATTTTTCAGGGTGGTGGTGATGTGGTCCTGGCCTACCACGTCCTCAAAAGTCCGGGGCCGCCAGGTACGGTATAAGGCTTTGTACATTCCCATCTCCCCTTCCGCCTAAATTGGAAAAAAGCGGACAGGTACATGAGATCCGTTTTGATATACAGCCGCGCAGGTTTGCTGCGGCACACAGACAAAACTGCTTAATGCTGCTCGGTTCCCCGCCTGACATGGTTCGCAGCCATCCGTCGCACAGGACCAACGCAGCTGTATATCAAAACGCGCCTTCTTCCCGCCCACCATTTACGACCGCGCGCTACCTGAGCATTTTAGAAAGACAGGGGGAAACCACATCAAAGCCGTACCCCTGTATAGTCCAAAACCGCTTTATTTACAGCTCCCCCATTATACATCATCCACAATGGAAATTCAAGATGATTTTATGTCAAATATCCTCTTTGAAAATTATTCCGGCCTCAACTGTTATTCATGGCGCTTTTTCTAAAGTCATTGGGTTTCATATCCGTGGTGCGCTTAAAAAGCTTGGCAAAATAGGATAGGTTTCCGTAACCTACCTGCAAAGCGATTTCCTGAATAGGCAGATCCGTACAGATAAGTAAATCCTTTGCTTTGTCCATCCGTTCACGGATGATATATTCCGAAAGGGAGCTCCCCGTCTGGTCCTTAAAGATGTGGGAAAGGTAATCCGGAGACAGGTATACGTTTGTGGCGATCTCATCCCTGGTAATCTCCTCCGCCAAATGCTCCCGGATATATTTCTTGGCCAGCGCCACAGCCCCCATCTGTTCATCGCTCCTGTTGGTGACGCTCTGAATGGTCTCGGTGACATGTTTGATCCAATCAATCATGCCGCTGATGGATTCTGTGGATTTGGCCGATTTGATCTGAGAGGCATTGTCGTGAAATAAGGTATGGGCATAAATTTCACGCTTGGCCAGTATGCTATAAATTCCCTGAAGAAAGGCATGGTAGAACTGTTGCAGATACTGCCTGTTTATGTCCCGGCTGGCGGTATAGCGCAGGTAATTGGAAATCTCCTCGAGAACCTCCCCGTACCGGCCGGTGAAGACCTTCTCAATCCACTTATCCATCTGGGGCATGTCGTTGAAAAAACGCTCTGTCAAATTCTTTTTGGCCCGGATAACGGTGTT
>Ga0153947_1000239_pt1 | contig 26389 bp, 21 predicted proteins | sample TSNJ031MetaG_FD_104697 | JGI IMG/M metagenome (GOLD analysis project Ga0153947, IMG submission 104697) | Attine ant fungus gardens microbial communities from New Jersey, USA - TSNJ031 MetaG | ecosystem: Host-associated > Fungi > Mycelium > Unclassified | place: USA: New Jersey, Wharton State... | reverse complement strand
ATTAATGGATTGAGTACTATTATAATGGGAAACAGTAAAATCATTATTCTTTTCATTATCATAATTTTTATGACAAGAATGTTCCCGGGTAATGGTTTTACAAATCATATTATGCCTTGGAATATACTGAAACAAATGAGTATTATTGAAACGACATCGTGTGGAACTGATCTGAGAATGTCTGTTTTAAGTTTGACGAATGTGATAGTTATTAGTGGTTGCCTGGGTAGTATATTTTATTGTTTAGGAAAAAAATCTATTAAGAAGATAAATTTATAGGAGACGATATGAAGTGACCAATGAAATAATCATCATCCAGTTACGTCGACCAATGCAGAAGCTTGGGATGGTCTGCTCAGCCGCATTGTTATCCATAGGCACTTCTCCATCTTCAAGGACACGTACCAGATACTTTCCATGATTGAGTGAGTAGGTAAGTCCTTTATGGGTCTTGGAACCGGACAATACTTTGTCCACGTTTTGCTGAACCCACTTGAAATAAGCCTCAACCAATGGTTTCACATTGGGTTCTCGAAACTGCAACCGTTCTTCGGTCGGCAGACCTTTTAAGCGAGATTCTTCGTTATAGATGGCCTGAATCTGCTTCAGTGCTAGGTGGGCTAGACTTTTCCAGCGCTCTGCCTTAGGTACAGCCTTTAGCGCTTCGTCCCCGTTCGGCATAATGCCTGTAATTACAAGGCATTGTGGGCGTGTTTCGGAAAGGTAACGTGTGAGCCAATACATTTTCACAAAGCCACCCGGCATGGATATGGTAAGCAATCATGCACCATGAATGCTCCCTGTTTGGGATGGGATAAGCAATCACAAATCCACGAATATTTTCTTTCATGCCATATCCTCCATATATAAACTACATAATGGTTCATATCAATCGCTCTTCCTAAAGTCTTAATTGAGCCCTTTTGGGTATGGTTCGTGATATTCACATTTGTTAGAATAATATAAAAAGAGTATATATTTGAATTAATGTATATACGACAATATGTATATTGTATTTATTAGTCTCTTAAGCCTATCTGTATCAGATGCAAAAACTATTGTTCACTAATTGGATGAGTTTTTTCAACTATCCGGAAAACAGCCTTTATCCTGACGAGCAATTCAACCCGGAACAACCAAACGCAGTTTGGTGCTCCCACCTCCGATGGTATTGACGTTAGGGGAAAAGATCTGAAATATTTAAAAGGGAGGATCATTAAAATGTTAAACTTATTTAAGAAAAAACGGGAAAAATAATATGGTCCTGTCACCGGTAAACGGCAAGGTCGTAAATACGGTCGATACACTGCATGCGTACGGACTTGAAACCGAGGATGGTATTGAGCTGCTGGTGCATATTGGATTAAATACCGTAGAGTTGAAAGGGAAAGGCTTCAAAAATTTCGTAAAGCTCGGAGATGCTGTGAAAGCAGGCAGGCTTGAAATACACACCGGAGCTGCTATTGCAGGCGAAACTTCCATTATAAAAGAAAAAGAAATATTGATTTGATGAAAGCAAAAAGTTGAAAACTCCGGTATATGATATGCTCCTCTTATGGCAATGATTTTTTAACGGACTTCCATAAGGGGAACATGTCAGTCTTGACACATGTCCGAAAGTATCCCATTACAAATAGATAAACGATATTTCATCTGTTTTATAGATATTTATCGTTACATCTTTTCTCGTAAATCCTTCCTATAATTATTATTATCCATGTTAAACATTTACGCTTAATGAATTATCAGAAAAAACCGGCTTAACAGTCTCTTTTTGTTGGTTAACGTCGTTCGCTACATTCTCATAGTAACTAAGGGTGTAACGATCACAAATTTAGAAAAATTGTATAAAATTTAGAGGTCGATACCGAGTATCATTTTACGGTAATAAAATTTGCAGGAGAAACCATCCTTGTAGCCACCGGTGTCAGGATAGCCGTATGAGAGAGAAAGCAGCAGGTGAAAAATGAATTCGAAAGATTACTACTCGACTATAATCTGCAAACTCTTCAGAATTCGTTGATCCTAATACAATATATAGTGTGCAATAGTGCGGTTTTTACCGAAAGTAAACGAATCGTGTCCGCTTCTATGCACGCAAATACAGTATGAAGAGGGTGTTGGCTAATATGAGAATTGCAATATGCGACAGTAATGACCAGGAACGTGAAAAATATTATAATATGTTCAGTATGTTGGCAAAGAAACACAAGATAAATGCCGAATTTGTGCTTTATTCAACATGTGAAGAAATGCTGTTCCGTTTTGAGGACAAACAATTCATGAATGTTTTATTTATAGAAATCCAAATGCCGGGAATGTCGGGAAGCGAGGCAGCTAGAAAGCTGCGGGGATTAAATTATAAGGGAGAGATCGTTGTTTTGACCGCACTGCAGGACAAGCAGAGTTTACTGGCCGGATATGATGCAGGCGCCTTGAATTATATTATCAAGAATGAAACGCCGCTTAATAAAATTGAAGAAATCTTTCTCCAGGCCAGGGAAGCGGTAGAATTTAAGGACCAAAAATATATTTTATTTACAGCTGCTAATGAATGGATCAATATACCGATAAACAATATTCGTTACTTCGAGATGTATAAAAGGATCGTGGCTGTATATTACGGAAATGAAAAGTTCGATTTCTACCTGTACAGCTTTAAACGCATCGAAAAGTTGTTGGCCGGCACCGATTTTATCCGAACCCACCGCAGTTATATAGTTGCATTAAAAGAAATAGAACATCTTAGCTACTCTGCGCTGATTACAAGAAGCGGAAAGAGCCTGCCCGTGGGACGGACATATTATCCCCTGATAAAAGAAGCGCTGAAGAATTTTGAACAGATACATACGGTAATATAATGGCATATCAGGTACATCCAAAAAATATAGAGACGGAAAAATTGGAGGTGATGGCCAATGAGAGATATAAAACACAAAGCCGGCATAAAGATTTTTTGCCCGTTGATTGTGTTGATTACAAGTTTCCTATTTGCCTGTATGCCATTGGACGTGTTTGCGCAAAACTTTAATTGTAACGCGGGAAAACATGACTATGTCATAACGACAGTCGAAGCCACCGAAAACGAAGACGGTGAAACAACGTACACCTGTAAAATCTGCGGCTTTACTTTCATCCGCGTGCTGCCTGTCACCGGGCACATCTGGAGCGAATGGATTACAGACAGCCAGCCTACATGTATCAAAGCAGGTCATGAATACCGGATATGTACCAGATACGCCAATGATCCGCATACCGAAGAAAATATCATACCCGCGTTCGGCCACGAATATACGGAAACGGTGACGCCTCCGACCTGTGAGAAAGACGGCTTTAAGACATATACCTGCGAATACTGCGGAGATACCTATACCGAACCTTACGGAGAGGCTTCAGGCCATAACTACATCGAAGAAGTCGTAAAGGAACCGGATTGCGAAAATGAGGGTGAAAAAGTCCTGACTTGCGAACACTGCGGGGATGCCTATACCGTAATTATTCCCGCTCTGGGACACAACTACGGCGATTGGATCATCGACAAGGATCCTACCGAAGAAGAGGAAGGCCGCCGGCATAAGGTGTGTGGGCGCGACAGCAGCCACGTATTCGAGGAAACAATCGAACGGCTGGAGCCGGCTGTAGATACTGAAACTCCTGAACCGGAAAAGCCGGAAGATACTAAGAATAATGAGGAAGCATTCCCGGGCAGCATGGATATTGTATTGTTCGCCATTATGTCAGCCGAGGCCGCGTGCTTTGGAATAACCATATACCGTGATTTATATATCCTGCGCTGGGAAAAAAGAAAGTCCATTCCGCTTGCTGAGTGGCTGAGAAAGAATGAAGGAATGTAAATGTTTAACTGATGTAAGGATGGTGAATAAGGTGCTATTAAGGAACTGGATAGAGCTTGCCATAGTGACAGCGATATTTATTGTGGGAGCAATCATAAAGTTTATAACCAACAAAAGGGTCAGGAAGAGCGAAGGGTTCATAGAGATTAATAATTATGGTTCGGGACGCGGATGGAAAATGAATTGACGTGCGTGTGGAAAGTCGGAATAATCACGTTATCTTTTATCTTAAAATAGAAAAGGGTGAAATTACAATGTCCAGATTTATAAAAACGATACATCTGCCTCCGGTGGATTTAAAACATATTGCGGAAGAACTGACTAAGTATATGTTGAACGAAGGTTTTTATGACGTAAATTATAAACGGAATGGAACATTTTATAAAAAAACAGGAGGATGGCTTGATCCCCATCAATATATAAGGTTTGGTTTTAAGACGGGCCAAATAACCATAGAGGCATTTATCAAATTCCCGCTATTCCCCGGCGTGGTTTTCGGTGAAATGGGTATTACCGGATCTTTCTGTCCCGTTATGAAAACCGCTTTGGTCAGAAGCGTCAACAACCTGGTGGATTATGTAAAGAAGACAGTAAAGAAATTTCTTAAAAATAATCCCGGACTGAACGACTATCCGGATATCTATTGTACTTTAAATTAAAACAAAAAAAGAACCTTTGCCGTAGTTTGCAACTTTCTCATCGTAGTTAAGGGTATAGTGAACACAGATATTATTGGCTGTGCTATGCTTCACTATAAACTTTCATTTAAACCAATCTGAAAGAGAAGTTTGAAAGTCCATGCTGAAGTTAACGGTATAAGTTTCAAGGCAAAGCAGGGGTTTGAATAACGAAACCTAAAAGGAGTGAGCTTAATGGATTTCTCAGCAATAAAAGGAAGAATAAAAACAAGTATAACAACCAGGATGTTTGCCGGGATGCTAGCGTTGGTGTTCCTTTGTGTTACGTTGCTGCCCGATTTGATAATCGCTGATGTATATGCCGACTTGGTATATGAAACGATTACAGAATTCGAAAGGATAAACCCGGTATATACCGAAACAGTGGACAACAAAACGGTGATAGATGATCTGAGTCTGCCCGAAACACTGTGGGCTGTGGTAGAAGTCGAAATACCGGAAACAAATGATGATACGGCCGCGGCGGAAACTGACGGCGACTCCGAGGATATGTCTGAAACCGAACCGTCTAAGCCGGTGTTTACGCAAACGGCTCCTGCTGCCGATGAAGACGGCGACTATGATTACTACTGGTACGGTTATGTCACACCAGCGAATGAAGATGAACTGCGTGATGCCGGAGAGCTTGTGATCTATACCATATATTACGCAGATGGTACAGAGGCTTACCGCGTACATGGCAAATACGGCGATATGGATGAAGCCTTTTACGAATGTGACGAAAACGGTGAGATTTTCGGGATCGTAAAGGATATTCCAATCGCCTGGACCTGTAAGGATTATAAGGCGGAGGAAGCCGGTACGTATACGTTTACAGCCAAACTCGCCGATGGTTATGAATATGACGGTGAGCTGCCGACTGCGGAAATAACCGTGAAAGCAGGAGATGAAGAAGAGGAAGATCAAGATTATGATGACTGCGAAGAAGTTGACTGCACCTGCGGCACAACTACCGATAAACATGATAAAAATTGTGATTTGTGGACTCCCGAATGTACCTGTGATCAGGCGGATAACGGTCACGTCAAAGGCTGCCCGCTGTGGAATCCGGAATGCACCTGCCCGGAGGAGACAATAGGCCACAAAAATCCGGACTGCCCTTATTATGTGCCTTTGGCTGACTGCGACTGTGGTATCGACGCGGACTGTAAGCCCTGGCAGCATCAGGAGGGATGCAGATATTTCGGTCCGGTGGAATGCACCTGCAAAGGCGGGGAGCATGATCCGGGCAATACGGATTGTCTGAAGCATGTTCTCATACAAACATTCAGCATAGGCGGCGGCGGTACTAATGATGTTACCGGTGATAATTTAATGCTGGCAAACACACCTACTTCGGGAAATGCCGCTTATCAAACAGACTCTTCAGTTGGTACTGTAATAACTATTCCCGGATATTGGATTGATTATGTTAATACCATATGGAGGAATAAAGCCTACAATAAATTTGCATGGACAGATGCATCGAAAACGGATGCCTATAATAGCTGGGCGTGGAGCGGAAATATTGCGTCACAAACAACCGGTACTGTAACGTCCAATCAATATAGAACACCATCAAAATCCAATTCTACCTGGACGGTATATTCAGGTGAACAGCTCCGTTATGCACTGGTCAACTGTTCATCCGGAGATACGATAACCCTCGGTGCCAATATTAACATGAACGGCCAGCAGTGCAACTGGTATAACAATCCCTCCAGCGGCAGCGGTAACGGCAGCGGTGTTGATATGACAGGGAAAACCCTGACCTTGACTTCAGCCGCAGGTGACAATTTTACAATTTATAATTTAGGTGTTACAACTACGTTATCAACGAATGAGAATATGGCTTCATTTATACGTAATGCATATGGATTAACAGTGAATAATCTTACATTTGAAACCGCAAAACTGGTATCGCCTAATTCAGCTGCAACAATATTTCACACCACCAGCGCACTTTATTCACGCAGCCTTACAAATGTAGAAATTAAAAACAGCTTATTTTTTGGAGCTGATGCTATCAGTCCTTTCGGTAAAGTGAATTTGGGAATTTCAAATACTGCAAACGCCGCAACAATGACCCGTTGTTTTTCCAGCTATAATTATGTATATGGAAAAAATCATGTCTCAGGTTTTGTAACCCAGTGTGTAAAGGCTACCATTAGTTATTGCGGCAGTTATGGGAATTTACTATGTGGTTCAGGAGGGCACTCCGGAGGTTTTATCCCATGTTATTCAGCGCTTGGTGATATTGCGGTAAGTAATTGTTTCGCATCAAATGAGATTTACGGTTCAGCATATGTAAGCGCTTTTGCAGGAATTGTCTCCGGAACCTATAGTAATTGTTATGTTTCCGGCGAAATAGAAGGATATTCGCATTTAGGCGGATTTATATTTACTACCGGACAATATTCCCCTCAGACAATCTCAAACTGTTACAGCACCGCTTTGGTCGGAATGCGTTCAACACCGCGCGTTCAAGGTGGTTTTGCCGCTCCATATGCTTATTCTGGTTTAACTATAAACAACGCCCTGCAAATCAGTAATTGTTATGCAGCAGGTGAGGTCGGAAACTATGACGTTGACTTAAACAATCCCCAAAATATAGGCGGATTCTTATCCACCACAGAGCAGCCGCTTCAGTTGAGTTCCCTGTCCAACTGCTATTATGACAAACAAACTACTGCCATGCGGGAATGGGCGTCCGGGGATAGCAAAACCGTCAGCGGCATTACCGGATGTCTGACTACAAGCACAGGCAAAGGCGGTACCGGACTGGCCAGCGGAATATATGGGACTGATTCTGCTGATCCCGGCTTCAAGGGTTTTGCGAACAATACCCTTTGGGTTTACCAGACAGAGAACTACCCACAGCTGAAAGTATTTGCTGAGGCTGACCTTGCTGCCTCCTCTTGGGGTTCGCAGGAGCGCGCCGACATTGTCAAGGCATGGTCGCTTGCGTCCACCTCCACTGTGTTCCTGGATACCTGGGATGAGGGGTATGATTGGGACAGCGAGGGCGAGCGCACCTCCTCTGCTGTAAGTTACGACCGCACATTGGCAAGCACGGGTAAAGCCGATCATACAGGGTATAAATATACCTATGATACGGTGCGCGAGATTGTATCGGATTTCACCGTGACCAATATCGCAGCTAATTCGACCAATTGGATGCAGCTGATTGTGGGCGGCGCTCCCGCTGAAGTTACAAATGGAAGTTCCAGACGGTCGACCAACAATAATATAGTAATCTCAAGCGGGACCGGTACGATCTACAATCCAGGCATGGATTGGTACAAAGTATACGAAACAGTGAACGGACAGACGGGATACCGTCCACTGCGGCTGATCTCATATATGAAAATCGATGCGGGTGCCGAACAGGAGGTGACCTCGGGGACAATGTACGATCATCGGGACGATGTAACACTGACTATGATGGACACCATCACCGACAACCTTGTGGTGGGGCTGGACGACACCCAAATCTGGTCAACGGCAAAGGAAAGCGGGTATCCTGACAGCACCGGATATTATGCGGTTCCCACAAACGAAACCAACTTTTCCGCCAGCCGGAACGCGTGGATCTACACCGAAATCTGGCGGGCCGGGAAGGACTCAAGTGGGACTTATGTGCTGGACGCGGACGGAAATTATGTGCCGGAATACTCGGTTAGTGTAACGGGACCGGGTACGGGCAGCAATCTGACGATTGATGAGCAGAAATGGAACGGCGAATATCCGCTCTATGCCAACACCAGCGACGGGAGCAAATATATCATCACTTACTACTGGATGCTTTCCGACGGGCGTTACCGTAGCGACAGCAAGGTTATTACCATCACGCCGGGACAGTACGACGTGACCGTGGATGTATATAACCTGTCCGACGATTCGGCAAACAGTACGGCACTGTATACCGATACGGCGGCAGACAGCGGTGCGGACACTGCGTACAGCTTCGGGACAGACACCTCCTCTCACGCTGGGACACTGGAGAACCCCTATACCACAAACGTCACGGCGGCGTGGAAGAAACAAAATTCGGGCATAAAGATAGAAAAAATGACGGTGACCATGACGGCGCTGGACAAAAAGACCGTAATGGGGACAGCAACGATTACTGGAGATATCAAGGAAGGCAGCCAGATTACCATCCCCATCACTTATCTGTATATCGCAACGGAGGATAACGCAAATCAGGGCACGCGCGAGATTACCCGGACTGAGGTAGTCAATATCACCTACACTATTGAGAAAGACGCGTCCGGCGGGTATTACCTGCGGTTTAACAAGCTGGCTAATGAGCCGGAAAATGAGATTTCTTCGGCATATCAATACGGGGACAGAACAGGTATTCCGGACGGGACAAAAGCTTATGTCAACGACCTGGCCTACAATGTATCGGTTAAGCTGTGGGTGCAGGCGGAGGATACCGGAGAGGTTACGATTGAGAAGAAATTGACTTCCCCCGCCGAGGAGGACGAAACATTCGTGTTCCAGGTGGATTATCGCGGAAGCGGCACAACGGCAGGCAGCGCGGAGAGAACCATGTATGCAGTCATTACCATAAAGACGGGCGAATCAGAAGGCACGGCGAAATTTGTGGATATGCCGGCCGGCTGGTACACCGTGACCGAGTTGGACAGCAACTGGAGGTTTGAGCTGCTGGTTGATGAACTGGACGACGATAATCCCACCGCTGTGGTCGATGCGGCAAATGCCAGGATCACAATGTATGTAGAGGATGATTCGGCAGGCTGTACTTACCAAAACAAGCGGGTGGATGTACCGTGGGCCAACGGCAAGGACAGCATAACAAATGAAATGCCGCCGTTGGCAAGTTCATCAGACACAGGCGGAATGGTCCAACTCCTCACGGCTGATACAGAAAATGACGATAGCCAAAACCCAAATGTCCAAAGAAAAGTTACCGTTGAGGCTGTTTTAACAAATGATAAAAAATATAAGACCAAAACGGTGACCCAAGTGAAGAAAGTATAAAGGGGGTGCTGACATGTCTGAAATAGTGTATCAGAGTGTATATGACAGATTGCAGGAGCTTATTCAAGAAGCAAATGAAGGAAGACGAAAGCGGAAACGCCGCCTGATCACGGTGGGAGCGGTACTCCTTACTTTGCTTATTACAGCCGGCGTCACCCTTGCCCTGCAGAATACCTTGACGAGCACTTTAGATAACGAGTTTAAGTTCGGGCAAACAAAAGTCACGGTAATTGAAAATGATAACTATGACTGGAATACCAAAGAGGTCAGGCTGAAGGCCGATGCCGGCGAGGATTATGTGCCCGGCGTAGTGCGGGCGATGATTGTCCCCTATGTGCTGGATGGCAGCGGGAACTACATTTTGGCCGATCTTGATGCGATGCCTGAAACCGTCACCGGCAACACGGTGATTCTGGGGGATTTCATGCTGGAGCTTGACGCAGACTGGAGTACGAACTGGTTTTACAAGGACGGGTTTTTCTACTACCGGAAGGTGCTCAGTCCCGGCGAAACCACCGGGTTACTGTTAAAAAAGGTATCTCTGACAGACGATACCGCTGCCATGCAGGAGAAATATGCCGATGCCGGGATCAGGGTCGAGGTCATGGCCGGGATACTGCAGGCTGAGGGCGGCGCTCCCGAAACCGAATGGGGTGTAACGGTCAACGGCAGCACCGTATCACCTTAACGGAAGGGGGGAACTGGAATGATAAAAAAGATATTCAGGAACCGAAAGCTGGTTATTACAACGCTTTCACTGGTTTTCGTACTGCTTGTTACGGCCGGAGGAACCTTCGCCTACCTGGCAGCAACGACAAAAGAGGAAACCAACGTCTTTACCGGATCGGACAACATCCGTGCAAGGCTGACCGAGCCGAACTGGGAAAAGGACGAAGCGCTCAGGCTTGTGCCGGGCAAAACGGTCAGGAAGGATCCGATGATCACCAACACCGGGCAGTCTGATGTATATGTGGCAATACAGCTGACATTTCAATATGAGGACGGCATGATCATGTCAGGCACAGACCTTCTCCGGCTGATAAAGCTTCTTGATATCACATGGAGCGATAAATGGAAAACTTGCAGCGGAAGCATCCTAAAAGATGCATCGGGAAACATAACGGACATTACACAGCCGTTGATCTTCTACTATAACGAAGATTTAAGCCCGGGTGAAATATCTGATCCGATTTTTAGCAGTATCCGGGTTAAGGATAAGGTCACCGACGGAACCGGCGCAATCACCGAAGAGGACCTGCGGTGGCTGCAGGGGATTAAGATCAGGAACGGAGCAATTGTGGACGATCCGGATGGACTGGGCGGATTCCACATCCAGGTGGAAGGAGCGGCAATCCAGACCATCAGCGTTACAGATGCGGCAGATGCGGCAAATACGCTGATTAGCTTATTCCCTTAACGATAATATAGGTAACAGGCCTGATAATCAGGTTGTGATATATATAAAAATAAATTATTTGGGAGGTTAAAAATGAAAGCAAATTCAAAAAAGAAAAAAACCACAATCATTCTTTCGGTTGCCCTTGTAGTGGTCATTGCGATTGGCGTAACACTGGCGTACCTGGCGACAAAAACGGAAGAGGCAAGCAACGTGTTTACCTTTGCGGAGAACATCCGGGCAAGGCTTGACGAGCCCAACTGGGACCCTGAGGATGCTACCAATCTTACCCCCGGCTATGAAGTCAGGAAAGACCCGATGATCACCAACCTGAGTGACAACGGCGTGGATGAGTATGCTGCGCTCAAGCTCACCTTTACCGATGGTGGCGGAACAAAATTGACCGACGAAGAAACAGCAAGGCTGCTCAACTGCCTGGATATCACATGGAATTCCAGCTGGTCACTGAAATACGGAACACTGACCACCGATAATACAAGCGGCGAGGTAACTGCTGCGTCGGCGGTACAGGTATATGTGTATAAGGAGGCGTTAAGTTCCGCCGAAATATCCGACCCGATATTCAGCTCGGTTACCATCAAGAGCGACATTTCCGATGCGGATTACGCATGGCTGGCAGCTATTATCATGAACCATACCGACGAATGCTACACTTTCGGAACACATAATCCCTCAAAATGCAATATTACATACAAGCATCATGATAATTGTGCATTGTTTGACGGAACAGGCACGGCAGTAAATATACAAGCGACAGCAAAGGGCGGTACGGTCGGCGGCAAAACCTGTGACTGCACCCCTGCTGAGCAGCATAATTCCAACGATCCTGACGATCCCTGCCCCACATTGATCGCGACGCTGAAAACCGGATCAGGCGCCTGCAGCCATACCATACCGGCTGGCGCCATCAGCGGATTCCAGATCAAGGTACAGGGTGCGGCTGTACAGGCGGGCGTGGAGAATATGACGTCCTGGGACGCTTCCGCGACAATAACCAACCTGCTTGCCCTGTTCGGACTCTAATTGTAATTGTACGGCAATAATTTATTATTTTAACAAGGATATAGGAGGAATCTATTTATGGAAACAACGAACAGCCCAGTCAATATAAAAATGACCAATAAAAAGAAAAAAAGGCAGACAATTATTTTATTGCTGGTTTTAGTGGCGGTCATCGTCATCGGCGGTACGCTGGCCTGGCTCTTTTCTTCAACCGATTCGAAGGAAAACGTGTTCACCTTTGCGGATAATATAAAAGGATACCTTGACGAGCCCAGCTGGGATCCGGATGAGGCACTCCAGCTTGTTCCCGGCAAAAAGATCGACAAGGACCCGCAGATTACCAACAACAGCACAAATGCCGTTACGGAATACGCTGCCATCCGGCTGACCTTCCAGGACGGTGCGGGCAATACTCTAAGCGACGCAGATACTTTGAAATTGCTGAACCTGATCGATATCGAATGGAGCAAGAACTGGACATTGTATAACGGCACGCTAACCACAGCCTCCGGCGTAGTCACAGCCGCAACTGCAGAGCAGATTTATGTGTTCAATGACACACTGCCGCAGAACGTCACCTCTGACCCGGTATTCTATTCGCTAACCATCAAGGACAGCGTGACGCCGGACCAGTTGAAATGGCTTGCGGGCAATTACGGACACACTTCAGACTGTTATGAATACGGCATCCATGATAACGGCCTGTGTACCATTACATATCGCCACCATGAAAAGTGCGCAATTTTCGGAGAAGCAGGAAAAGAGAATGCTGCAAAGGGCGGTACGGTTAACGGCAAAACCTGTGACTGCAATGCCACCGCGGTTCATGAATCAACCTGCCCAAGCCTGATCGGTAAGCTGAAAACAGGCTGCGGCCATACAACACTTATCAGCGGCATCGGCAACTTTATCATCAAGGTCGAAGGCGCGGTTGTGCAGGCGGACTCCTTTGATGGCCTTTTTGGCACCGACACAACCAAATCCTATGCGTCGGACGCCCTTGTGACCCTGTTTAACTAATCAAGAAGCGCTGGAGAAATACCCAGATAGGAGGTAATGTCAATGAAAACGGTCAAAAACATCTTGTTTTGGATATCCACGGTGTGCCTGGTTCTCGTGATCATCGCGGTCGGGGTGCCTGCACTGTTCGGCGTGGAATTCCGCGCTGTCTTGTCAGGAAGCATGACGCCGGAGATACCTGTAGGTTCCCTGGTTGTAGTTGTGCCAACCGAGGCGGAGAATATCCAGATCGGTGACGACATTACCTTTGTAAACGCAAGCGAAATGGTCGTAACCCACAGGGTCATCGATATCAACCGGGAAACAAACGAATTCATTACCCGGGGTATTGCCAATGACCCGTCGGCCATCGACGCACCCAAAAAATATGAAAACGTCATCGGTGTCGTGAAGCTGCACATCCCATTTATCGGGCGGATATTTACCTGGTTTTCGGCTGCGCGCAACAAGATCATTACCGCAACCGGTATCATTGCTGCCTTTATCCTGTCCACTATATTGGATATCTGGACGAAGGGCAGGAAAAGCGAAATTCCGGAAGGAAACGAAAAGCCTGAAAAGTCATCGACGGAAGACCTTCTGAGAGGTTTATTAAAAGAAGATTAAGGAGGTCCTATGAAAGCAATACCTAAAATATCCAAAAAGGGCTTTGTATTAACTGTTCTGTCCCTTGTGCTTATTGCCGTGATTGCTATCGGCGGCTCCGTCGCGTATTTTACGGACTATGACGAAGTAACCAACACTTTTACAATGGGCAGGGTGAAGATCGGTCTTGACGAACCGGGCTGGGACGATGGGGACGGTCTTGACTTGCTCCCCGGAAATGTCCGGACAAAAGACCCTACCGTTACCGCCAGGGAAGGCCAAAGTTATATGCGTATCCGTATGGAGATTGTGGACGGCGGCGGTAATTACATCACGAATGCGGATCAATTAAATCTGATCCTTGAAACCTTATACTACGATAAGGAGTATGGCACTGCAGCACCAAATATAGCGGAAAACCGGAAATATTCGACCGCCGAGCTGCAAGCCCTCATTGTGCAGGGCAAAATCGACAAGGAATATAACAAAACCGACTTTGTGTTCGCCGGTATCAAAACCGGAAATCCGGCTGTCCGGTATTACAACTACATGGCGAACAGCGGCATCTTTGATGCCGAAGCGGCGTCTCCCTATACAGCGGTGCTGTTTTCCAACGTGGTGATCGCGAAGGACTGGAACAACGAGGAAATCTTCATTCTGGACGGTGATGAATACGAAACCACCCCGGGCGGCGGTCTTGAAGTTACCGTGAAAGGTACGGGTTATAAAATCATCCTGACGGCCGAGGCAATCCAGTCGTCAGATATGGCGAACGCATTGGAAGCTTTTATGGCGCTGGACGCAGCTACAAATGTTACACGGGATACCAGCGGAACCTAATTCAACTATGGCTTATATACAGGGTAACTCTAAGGGTGTTAAGAAAATTGGCACAGGCAAATGTACCATCCGGAATTTATTCGAACCCAATGAGGTAATGAGTCCTTAACTACATAGAGTTTTACCCATGGATAATTTATAACAGACTGGTGGTGATCGAATGCGTAAAAATACAATACTATGTCTTTTAGCGGCGGCGCTGCTTGTCTTTTCTTCTGCGGGCACCACCCTTGCCGCACAGAAAGTCATTGATAACTCTGAACATGTGGTCAATACAGCGGGCGTCAAGGCGCGGATCGTGGAGGAATATGAACAGAACAGTGTTGTATATCCGGGCAATACCGTCGATAAGGTTGTGAACGTACAAAACACGGGCAGCAGCGATGCTGTTGTCAGGGTCAGGGTAGAGAAAGCCTGGGGAGAAATACGCGCCGAAGACGGGAAGCTAATCGCAGACGACGCCTATTCCACCGATAACATCATAATAGAATACAATACGGAATATTGGTATTACGACGGATTGGATGGATATTTCTACTACAAGGGCGTGCTGAAACCCGGAGAAACCACGCTGGCCCCTTTATTCAAGCAGTTCAGTATAGATAAGGATACGGGCAGCGAATATTCAGGGCTTGAGGCGGATATTTTTATAAAAATGGAATGCGTACAAGCGGCGGCAGATGGTATTTCCATATGGAGTAAAACCCTGAGCGATTTGGGTATTGTTTATACCTCAAATACAGCTGATAATACTGTGACCACCGTAACCTTTGTGGGATGGGATGATAAATTCGTATTCAATCCGGACACGACCGATCTGTTTGCCAATTTTAAGAACCTGCTCCCCGGAGAAACCAGGAGCCAGACCATTGAAGTCGGAAACACGTTCCAAACCGATACGGGAATCGAAATATTCCTGCGTGCTGAGGATATCAGCCAAAACTATTCCGATCCGGTAACTCTGGCCCTTGTGGAAAAACTGCTGCGGGAATACGCGACGATAATCTTGACGGATGAGGATGGCAGCGTGATCTACAATGGACCGATCTGGGGAGAGCCCTACAGCGGTTCATCCAACCCGGATTCCATGAGGTATGATATCAGTCTGGGAGTGTTCAAGACCGGTGAAAGCAAAAAGCTGACAGTCCAGCTTATGCTTGATCCCGACATGGGGAATGAGTACCAGAACCTTTTGGGCCTGATCAAGTGGGTATGGTCGGCGGAAGACCTGCCTTCTCCGGATCCAGGCAATGAGACGGTTACCATCAGCGGTGCAAAGACATGGAAGCATGGCACCAATCCGGTAAGCGAACGACCGAAGGAGCTGATTATCCATGTAAAAGCGAACGGCAATATCATTACTACCGCAGCCGTTACCGCTGCGGACCATTGGAAATGGAAATTTGTACTGCCCAAGTACGATAATAATGGCAATGAGATTAAGTATACCATAGACGAGGAACCTATCCCCGGCTATACAACCGTGGTAAACGGTACCGATGTGACCAACACCCATGAATCCTATGAGGAAGTGACGGTCAGCGGCTCTAAGACGTGGAACCATGGCTCAAACGACACAAGGCGTCCGGAGAGCATTGTGGTCTATGTGAAGAACGGGAATGAAGCCGTCGCAGCAAAAAGGGTCACAGCTTCCGACAACTGGCAGTGGTCATTTGTACTTCCAAAATACGATGATAACGGAAACATAGCCGTATATACAATCGTTGAGGAAAACGTCCCGTATTATACCCTGACCGGCAATGACGGTTATAGCCTGATAAATAAATTTGTAAGTTTCAATTATCCTGGAGACATGGTGCGGCCAAAGACCGGCGACAGCCGCAGCCTATGGTTATGGATTGGGTTGACGGCCGCAAGCGGGACTACTTTTGTAATTTTATTTATCAAGAGATGCAGATTGAAACGGATAAAAACATCATGCCATGATAAATGAAAAAGCCGGAATGCGATCCTGCGGAAAATACATGCTGCGTTGGAAGCAGAGGAAAGAATAATGATAGGCGTTCAGAAATGAGCGTCTTTTTCTTGTTTAATGCTACTTATTTTTTTATATAACTTCACCTCAAGGGGACAGGTAAAAACTTCTGGACGCATTGTTATGCGTCACTTACTTTTGATCAGTGTTATTGCAGGTGTTCTTGTTGGCTCTAATGTTAAAATATGTAATTCATTAACCTTTATTGCAGAAGGAACTTCTTATATGTTAGGATAAAATGTAATAATAGCATAATCTAAAAGGAGAATGAAAATGGAATTATTATTAGACTTAAATCTCAAACAGAAACAAAGTTTAAGTCAAAATCAAATCCAATCTCTTAAAATTCTTGAGTTAACATCGAAAGAGTTAAAAGAGGTATTATATGAAGAGTACCTAGAAAATCCTCTCCTTGATTATGATGAACAAAAGGCGGGAAATCCATACAGAGGGTTTGAAAATGAAGATTTAATATACACCTCATGCAATATTTCTATTGAAGACTCAGATAAATGGCGAAAAGATATTTTAGAACAATTAAATCACAGAAAATATACAGATAAAGAATGGTCAGTTTATGTGTATATGATAGAAATGTTAGATGAGGATGGAATTTTTAGAATTTCATATAAAAGTGTTGCTGACGCGTTACAGAGTAATGAGATCTTAGTAAGCAGTTGTCACCAAACATTAATGCAACTGGAGCCAAGTGGTATTTTTTCAACAAGTGTAAAGGATTATTTATTGAAACAAATTGATATTTTAAACATAAAAGATAACAATCTGCAATACATAATAGAAAATTGTTTGGCGGAGGTCGCAAATGGGCATATTAGCATGATTTCCAGAAAGCTAAAGATTTCCACATTAGAAGTAAGGAAGTATATTGAAATTATCAAAAGATTAAGTCCAAGACCATTAACTAGTACAGGAAATGGAGAAAAACAATATATTACTCCGGATATTATAGTGCAGAAACCAGAACAAGACTGGGAGATTTATTTAAATGATGATTGGATAAACAATTATTCGATAAATGATTATTATCTCAAAATGATGAAAGAAACCAAAGACAAAGAGATTTTAGAGTATTTTATGGCGGCAAAGAAGCGATACGAGTTTTTTATGAATAGCATTGAAAAGCGTAGAGAAACGCTTTTAAAGATTGCTGAGGAGGTTCTTGAATATCAAGAGGATTTTTTTCTTGGACAAGCTGAAAAAAACCCTATATCGATGACCGCAATTGCAGATAAAATGGGGGTACATACATCAACGGTAAGCAGAGCAATTAAGGGTAAATATATACAGGTATATAAGCAAGGGACATTTATTATGAGCAGTTTGTTTTCTGCTCCTGTATCGCAATCAGACGGAGTTTGTAAAGACGCTGCTCAGATTAAAAGAGCAATTGTGAAGTTAATCGAAGGAGAAGATGCTGCGAGACCTTATAGCGACAGTAAATTAGTGAAACATTTAGAAAAACAAAATATAACAGTTGCCAGAAGGACAATAGCAAAATATCGAGAGGAATTAAACATACCAAATTCAGTAGATAGAAAAATAATATAAAAAACCGGTGAAGCAAATGAACAGGGAAAAACATTATCGGAAAAAAAAATTAGAAAAAGAAAAAAGGAAGGTACTTATATATATAGGAATTCTTCTTTTTATTATAACGGTTATACTTATTTCTTATCGAACAACGGACAAATTAGAAGAGGGAAGGTATCAGATTTTAAAAAAATACCTCCGAGAAGATGGAACTCTTATTTACGGTGCAAATAAGAGTGCACCTCCTTTACGTTATCTGGATACAGATGGAGTTTATAAGGGAGTAGTGGTGGATTATATCTCTCAACTTTCTTTAGAATTGGGTATAAATATTCAAACAGAACCTTATGAATGGGAATCAGCACTTGAAAAGCTAAAAAAAGGAGAAACGGATCTTTGCGATATGTTTATAAATGATGATAGAAAGAAAGTTTATGTCTTTACAGTTCCAATTTATAACTTACGTACGGTATTAGCCGTACAGGAAGACTCACAATACACCTTTGATGATATAAATTATATTCGCATAGCCACAGAAAAGGGAGATTATGCAAATACATATATAAAAAATGAATTTCCGTCGGCTGAAGTGGTATTTGTAGATAACGTGAAGGGGGGGATGGAACTTCTGGCTTTAGGGGAAGTAGATGCCGTCATTGGTGATGAGCCTATTGTATCTTATTATATTGATAATATGGATGAGAATTTTCGAATAATTAACATCGCTCTTTATGAGGAATCGGTAGTATTGGCATTGCCAAAGTCACATGAAGAATTATTGCCGGTCATTAATCATGCAATTGAACAGGTAAATAATAAAGGTCAGCTGGAAAAGATACAACAAAAATGGTTTGGAATTTCGACACCTTTGATACAAGCGGAATCAGAAAACAAATATATAAAATGGATACTGCTTTGCGGAGCGGGGTTATTAGCATTAATAGGCCTAATCAGTTTAAATAATTATTCATTAAAAAAGCTGGTACATATTAGAACAAATGAGTTGGAAGTAAGTAGAAATGAATTACAGTTAATTTTTGATAATATACCAGAATATATACTAATCATCAATAGTGAGCAAAAAATTATAAATGCGAATGAAGGGCTATTAAAGAGGACTGGGTTTACCATTCAAGATTGTCTCGGAGAATCGTGTGAGATATTATTGGATAAACTCAGCGCAGAATATAAAAAATTGTTTCCTTTTAATTCCCAAAAGGAACAGCGTAAATCTAAGATACAAGTGAAAATAGAAAAGGAGATTTACGAATTTCAAACACACCCTATTGCAGGAGTTGGAGAAGGGGAGCAAGGAACGCTGATTACCATGAGAGATATTACCTTAGATGATATCAACAAAAAACAATTACTTCTATCAGCGAAGATGATTGCAATTGGGCAGCTGGCAGCTGGGATGGCTCACCAAATAAGAAATCCGTTATCTATAATACGAATACACACCTATATGCTCAAGGAAAATGATAATATAGAACAAGAGAGTGCAAAATCCCTTGAATATATCGATGACAGTGTGAAAAAAACCGGAAAGATTATTGATAATGTAATGAACTTTTGGCATGTCTCAGACGATCAAAAGAGTCGTATTAATTTGAAACAAAGTTTTGAGGATATTATTTTTTTACATGATAACATATTAAAGAAGAAAGTGATCTCGTTCGAGATTGATTGTAACGTCGACTTAGAATTTACCAGTAATGCTGAAGCGTTAAAACATATATTGGTTAATTTAGTATCGAATGCTATAGACGCCGTAGAAGAAGGAGGAGAATTAATACTTCAGGCCGGAAAAAAGGAGAAAGAAATTGTGATTTCATGTTGTGATAATGGATGTGGGATTGAAGAGAGTAATATGGAAAATTTATTTAATCCTTTTTTTACAACAAAAGATCCGGGTAAGGGAACTGGTTTGGGCCTATTTATTGTTTACTTAGAAGTAGAAAAACTTGCAGGTAAAATTTTAGTAGAAAGTAAAGTGGGTAAAGGAACAAAATTCACCGTTATTATACCTGACGGAGAGGAAGAAGTAAATGGAGGAAATGTTTAAAATTCTGGTGGTTGATGATGAAGTAGATGCAAGAGAAAGTATGGAGATGCTGTTAAACGGAGCTGGATATAGGGTGAAGACAACGGCCTCGGCACAAGAAGCATTACAAATATTAGAGAAAGAATACTACCCTTTGGTTATTACAGATATTATGATGTCCGGGATGGATGGAATAGATTTTTTAAAGGAAATAAAAGAAAGCTATAAAGAGATCATAGAAGTCATTATGGTAACAGGGTACGGAAGTATTGAAACTGCGGTGCAGACAATAAAAATGGGAGCATTTGAGTACTTTATTAAAGGTCATAGTTTAGAAGAACTTCTTTTAAATATCAAGAAGGCAAAAGCAGGGATTAATTTAAAAGGTGCACAACTGCAAAGAGATAGTAATGAAAGTAAATGTTTTCTCTTATCAAGTAAGAATAAAAGAATGCAGGAAATCTGGAACATGGTAAAAGAAATTGCAGCTTCAAATGCAAATGTTATGATTACCGGAGAAACAGGCGTTGGAAAAGAAATCGTTGCTCAGAGAATACATCAGCAAAGTCACAGAGCAAAGAGGCTGTTCGTCCCGATCAATTGTCAAAATTACCCTGACAATCTGATTGAATCCGAATTGTTTGGATATGAAAAGGGTGCTTTTACAGGAGCTGTTAGTAAAAGAGTAGGAAAGATTGAAGCAAGCAATGGCGGGACGATTTTCTTAGATGAGATTGGAGAAATAAACCTGTCTACACAAGTAGCGCTGCTCAGAGCCCTTGAGAGTAAGCAGATTGAACGTATTGGTTCCAATTGTTTGATCGATGTGGACTTTCGATTAGTTAGTGCAACGAATAGGGATTTGTATCAAGCAGTAAAAGATGGAAGGTTTCGGGAAGATTTTCTGTACCGTATCAATACCATTGAAATTCAAATACCGCCTTTACGTGAAAGACGGGAGGATATTCCTGACTTAATTCGGTTTTTTGTGAAGAAATATGAAAAAGAGACGGGAAAGGTTATTTATGAAATTGATAAAGATACAGAGAATTATCTACTAAAGTATGATTATGATGGTAATGTTCGTGAACTTAAAAATATGATAGAAAGAATGGCTGTTTTCTCGAAAGACGGCATTCTTAAAATGGCTGGTAACAACCGGCACGATGAACTGAAAAATCGTAAGGAGGAACATATCATATTGCCGTATAAAGCAGCAAAGCAAGAGTTTGAGAAACATTATATCGAAGAAGTGCTGAAAGCATATAACAATAATATATCAAAGACAGCAGATAAGATTGGAATTAGCCGCAGGCAATTATTTAATAAAATAACAGAGTATAGAATCAATACAAAGAAATAAGCGTGCACTTTATTGCCGGGAAAAAAATTTCCATACGGATATTTTTTTCCCGGTTTTTTATTGTCCTGAATTGGATAAAGCACTTAGATATAGGAGTCAAGTGAAATACAAAAGTTGGCATAGATTTTGCTATATATATAAATAGATTCATGTTACTTAAAGGGTGTACAGGGTAAAGGAGGAAATATGGAAACAAAAACAAAAAAACTTGAGTTCTATGGGGGGACGTGGGTATCATTTTTACCGTTTATCGTTTTTTTAGGCCTGATTATTACAACAACATTTGTTTGGGGCTCGATATCTGATGGTGCTTTATGGGTTCCGGCATTTGCAGCAATTATAATACCGTTTTTCCTGGCAAAAGATAAACATAATTATGCGGATGTTGTAATTGGGGGTATGGCTAGTAAAGAAGCGCTTATGCCGGTGGTATGCTGGATTTTTGCAGGGGTATTTTCACGAATTTTACGTTTGTCAGGATTGGCTAATGGGGTTGCAGGAATAGCAGCAGGTTTGGGGGTAGGATGTACAATGTTTGCGGTGATTACATTTATTGCAGCCGCTATTTTAGCAACAGCATCAGGAACGGGGTTTGGTACGATTGCAGCCGGAATGGGCGTACTTTATCCGGCAGGGGTCGCCCTGGGAGCAAATCCTGCACTTTTAGCAGGTGCAATTATATCAGGTGCAGCATTTGGGGATAATCTTGCACCAGTATCAGATACCACGATTTGTTCCGCAACGTCCCAAGGAGTAGATATACCAGGTGTTGTTCGCTCACGCTTAAAATATGCGCTGGCAGCCGGTTTAATCACTATCGTTTGTATTTTTATTTATGGAACAATAACGGGAGGAAGCGGAGGTAAAGGAGTAAGTTATAGTTATGATCCCAAGACATTACTGATGTTTATTCCTGTTGTTGTTACAATTATTGTAGCAGTCAAAACCGGAGATATTATTATAGCAACTACGATTGGTACCGTAGTAGGTATTATCGTAGGATGTGGAGCAGGGTTATTTGAATTTATTCAAATAGATGCTGCGAACCCTGATTTGCCGGCAATTATTTCAGTACACGGAGAAGGTCTGGATCGTACCGTTGATGGGGTTATTTTTACAGGTATTAATAGTATGATTCAAGTATGTATTTTGGCATTATTATTGTTTGGCTCGATAAACATTATGCGGCGTGGCCAAGGCGATACAATGCTATTAAATTCATTGGGTAAAATTGCAAAAACACCAATTAGTGCAGAAGTAACGATTTCCGTGATGATTATTATTCTTTCTGGTTTGATGGGATTAAATGCTCCTGCAATTTTAGCAGTAGGCGCATCTTTTGCAAAACCGTTGGCTAAAAAACATGGTATTAGTCCTTATCGAACGGCAAACTTGATGGATGCACAGTCAAATACCCTGGTATATACCTTGCCGTGGACACCGGCAATGATATATACACTTGGATTTGCAGCGGATGGTGCCGCCCCGTTAACTGCAACTCAAGTTATGCCATGTGTATTTTATTGTTATGCTATGTTAGCAGTAATGCTTATTACTATATTACTTGGAATTGGCCGTAATGACGGAACGAAAAAATTAGAAAAAAAGAAATAACAAGAAATGGCATAAAGAGGAGGATATTATGGTAACAGCGAAAAAAGGAGATTGGGTACAAATTGAAAACCTTGTTCTTCCGGCTGGGCAAAGGGCGCCGCAGGTTCCGGCAGACACACAAAAATGTGATTTAAATATGTGGGTTAAAGGGGAAGCGCTTTCAGACGCAAAGGAAAATGAGGAGATAGAAGTTTGCACTAACACCGGAAGAACCGTTAAAGGGAAGTTAGTAGATGTAAATCCTAGATATACTCATGACTATGGTGAGTTTCAACCGGAATTGCTTATAATAGAAAGACAATTAAAAAAGATTTTATTCGGAGGTCATAACTGATGGGAAAAGACATGTCTTATGAAGCGTTAAATTCCAGAAAAAATATAATTATGAAAAATGCAATGCAAATCAATTATGAAGACTTTGAACTACCAGGTATTGGATTTGATTATGAAAAGATGATGAGCGAAGTTGGCTATTCACTGGAAGAGATACAGAAGATACAGCTTGAAAATGGTGTCGGACAAACGCCATTATTAGAGATGCGAAATATTACAGCTCTTGCAAGAAAATATGCACCCGAGGGGAAAGGTGCAAGAATTCTTGTAAAAGATGAAGCTTGCAATGCTTCCGGGAGTTTCAAGGCAAGAAGAGCAGCAATCTCTGTTCATCAGGCAAAAAAATTAGGATATAAAGGTGTTATAGCAGCTACAAGTGGAAATTATGGTGCCGCAGTAGCAGCTCAGGCAGCAATGCATGGGTTAAAGTGCATTGTAATACAAGAGTGTTTCGATGACAAAAAAGTTGGACAGCCTGAAATATTAGAAAAACAAAGGATATGTGAAGCGTATGGTGCAGAAGTGGTTCAACTGACGGTAGGACCGGAATTATTTACAACTTTTTTGGGGCTATTGGAAGAAACCGGATATTTTAACGCTTCTTTATATACTCCTTTTGGGATTGCAGGTGTTGAAACATTAGGGTACGAGTTAGCGGAACAATGTAAAGTACGTTATGGGAAATTACCGGATGTTGTGGTGTGTACGAATGCAGGCGGGGGTAATCTTACTGGAACGGCAAGAGGGTTAATTAAAGCGGGTGCAAAAGATACGAAGGTAGTTGGAGCAAGCATAGATTTAAAAGGATTACATATGGCATCCAATGAAGATTTTAATAAAAAGTCATGCACAACAGGACATACAGGGTTTTCAGTACCTTTTATTACATGGCCGGATCGTTCAGATTGTCCAAGGAATGCGGCACGTACATTGCGCTTTATGGATCGGAATGTAATTGTAAAACAAGGTGAAGTATTTTATATAACACAGGCATTAGCTGTTTTAGAGGGATATGAAAGGGGTCCTGCTGGTAACACTTCCCTAACAGCAGCGTTTGCTCTGGCACAAGAAATGGATAAAGATCAAATTATTATTGTACAAGAAACAGAATATACAGGAGCAGGAAAACATACTCTGCCACAACTCACTTTTGCCTCAGCAAATGGTGTCAAAGTTCTTTTCGGAGAACCGGATACAGAAGTGCCGGGGAAAACACTTGTCTTTCCTGAAAACCCCAGTATGATAAAGGCAAGAGAATACGATCTTGTAAAAGCGAAAAAGTCTTATATTCATAACTGTGTAAAAAATTATAATATGACAACCGCAACTGATGAAGATATTCAATTTATTATAGATGAAATCAGAGAATCAAGAGAATTTGTTATAGAGGAATTACATGCGAGTGGAGTAACTGTTTAGAGTAATAAGCCGTGCTCAATGGAATTTTCCACCAGAGGTTGTAAAAAATACTGCCTCGCAATTGATTATAAACTAATTAATTGCGAGGCGTTTCAGGGGTAAAGGTTCATGCGATTATCGAGTTATATTTTGCAGTATCCTGTTAAAACCCCCTTTTAATTAATTATCATGCCGCCGTTTACGTGTATGATTTGGCCAGAAATATAGCTGGAATCATCACTTGCTAAAAATACATATGCTGGAGATAATTCATATGGTTGTCCGGCTCGCCCCATAGGAGTAGTAGAACCAAATGTCTTAACTTCCCCGGCAGAGAAGCTTGATACAATAAGAGGTGTCCATACAGGACCGGGAGCAACTGCATTAACCCTTATATTTTGATTTGAGAGTGACAAAGACAAAGACCGTGTAAACGATACAATAGCCCCTTTTACTGCGGAATAATCAATTAGAGTCGGATGCCCTTCAAAAGCAGTTATCGATGCAGAATTAATGATCGTGCCGCCTGCTTTCATATGAGGGAGCAAAGCTTTCGTCATATAAAAGAAAGGGAAAATATTGCTTTCAAAAGTATGAAATAATTGATCTTTTGCTATATCCAGTATGCTGTTTTGCGGATATTGAACACCTGCGTTATTGATAAGAATATCAATTTTACCAAACATCGCTATTACTTTGTCTGCAATAGCGTTTGACTCATGTTCCTGCTTTAGATCTGCTTGAATAACAAGGCATCTTCGACCTAATGCAATTACAGATTCAGAAGTCTGATTGGCATCGTCATCTTCATTTAAGTGTACAATTACCACATCTGCACCTTCTTTTGCATACGCAATTGCAACGGCGCGTCCAATACCGCTGTCACCTCCAGTAATAACAGCCACCTTATCTAATAGTTTACCGGATGATTTGTAATTTGGGTCATCAAACTGCGGGAGTGGATTCATTTCAGATTCTTTACCTGGCTGCCGATTTTGGTGTTGTGGTGGAAATGTATCTTTTTTTGTGTTTTCCATGGAATAGCCTCCTATTTATGAGATTCAGTTTTAAGTTATGAATATATTCAATTTATTTTATTGTTTTCCAAATCAGATATTTTAATCACTCCTTATGGAAAAATAATTGGGAAACTGCGGCACTCCTCAAGAGCGGCTTTTTTCAGTTCCTACAGATGGAATATCATACTTAATTTGAAGTTCGATAGAGTTGAAAAAATTATTATTGGAGGTTATAATAGTGATGGATTGGAAGACCCGTTAAATTCTTGGAAAGTTCAGTAAATCAAGGGGTTCAGCGAGGGGTATTCTTAGGAGGTGTCTCATATGCAGGGCTATTTTGTGATTATTGCATTAGCTTTATTGATTTCTTGTGTTTTGTTTCGATCTCTACAGATGAAAAAATTCGGAATCAAGGCATTTCATTTTGGTAAAATTGATAAAAAGGATTTTTTAATTCCACCGTTTGTTTTTATATATTTTTACTTAGTTATAGCAAATACATTTAACCTGCCCAAAATTGGGGCAATTTTGACTTACAGCTCTATAGCTGCATGGATTGGTGCTGCACTTTGTATTCTTGCGCCCGCCTTGTTCCTTTGGGGAATGGTTTCATTCGGAAAGAGCTTTCGAGTTGGTATAGACGCCGAAAAGCCTGGCGAACTTGTT
>Ga0153947_1000237_pt1 | contig 26539 bp, 33 predicted proteins | sample TSNJ031MetaG_FD_104697 | JGI IMG/M metagenome (GOLD analysis project Ga0153947, IMG submission 104697) | Attine ant fungus gardens microbial communities from New Jersey, USA - TSNJ031 MetaG | ecosystem: Host-associated > Fungi > Mycelium > Unclassified | place: USA: New Jersey, Wharton State... | reverse complement strand
GATCGGATGGGAAGTTCTTCAGTAGAATCATTTGTTGGGGGATTAGGTAGACCGGTCATTTCTGCATCCATGTGTTCAAGGACCTCATTAACGTTGCGAACCAAATTGAGAAATATGACTGCGCGCCAAGACGCTCGATCATTTGACCATTCGCGTTGTGCGTAGGTGAGCTGGAAATCTGGAGGGAAATCAGCAAGGACAAGCAAGATGAGACAAAGAGCGGACTTTTGAGTGTAGCAGTCTTGCCACTTTCACTCTGACCTAGAAAACGCTTTCCATGAGACAGAAACGGCTGCAGGGCAGAAGATACTCGCCCAGCAGAAGCAACTTGACTGGCCTTTTTTTTCGTTCTTGATTCTCTTTTTCTTGCTTAATTTGCTCGTCAATTTCATCGCTCACCCTCTTGGCCTCAACCTCGGCTGCCTCTCGCACCTGACGCTGCTCCGGGGTTTCGTCCGCCGGCGGCTGAAGTGCCAGAGTAAGTGGGTCATCGTCAAGCAGAGGCGGACTCATATTTTGCGAAGAAGGATGTTGACAATCCCAATAGAGTCACGTACAAAGCAGAATGAGGTCCGACATCATCAGGAAATACCAAAAGTTGTGAATCCTTGCAGCATCACGCTCCTTCCCGGCCGGTTTAGCCATACCGGGTCATTACAATGCATAGCAATACGCATCGCCTTGCACAGCTCCTAACACAGGTCCAAATGATCTGAGAAGGAACCCATTTGACATTGCAATGATACAGTGATTGACATGAAACATCTTAGTAAATATACAAAGATAACCACAAAAGGGGATGCCATACGGTGTATATGATTTAACACATTTATTTTCTGACAGGGAATCCAAAACTGTTTCGCAGGTTATTTTTCACATACCGGGGGTAATCATCCTCATGACTAGAAAGAAATCCAGCGGGCTGACGTTGGCATTTATCGATAACAAGTTGATCAATCACAACTATCTTTCTATCGTGTGAACCATCAAACCTTAACGACACTTGATCACAGTGCCGCAGCAGGATGCAAAGTTCAAGTCTCAATTGTGTTTCAATGATCACCCGTTACCAAAGTGAGATAAAAAAGATGGCATCGGATAAAATCGGTTCAAAGAGCACACACATGTATATTCGTGCATGACATCATTTACTGATCCAAGGACGTACAGTAAAAAAAATCAAAGCCAGACCATTTAGACCCTTGTTGTTGAGAGGACTCGAAAGATCCATAGAAACAGGGGTTCGTGATTTGGTAGTACGCCGCTCGAGCAACAATTAAGTTTTCTGAGCCATGGATCCAGTCTAGACTCTTCCCGAAAGTGAGTTCGATATATGTATGTAAAGACCCACTGGAAGGGAAAGGATAACTTCTGGAGCTAGTACTAACTGGGACTGTTGCTTGAAAATTCCGGGAGAACCGAAAACCTGCGGTTCAAGCAGAATTCAAAGAGGCATGAGACCCAGATTTAGTGTTATCGACCCTGAGGAATGTCATCATTAGTCGTTTGGAATACATACAACGGCCTCTGTAGGATAAGGCATGGTCAGGTTTTCCGCCAAAGACGGGTCCAGAACGAAAAGATGTAAAGTAGTTTGGCCACCGTTTCCAGCAATGCGGCGTATTCAGTTTGCTTTGGTTAGTCCTAATTGACGGCCGTTTACGCCACGTCTGGTCTAGAACAGCGAGATTAGAGCTGTCAAGTCGTAGATTGGCTTGTTGCAAGAAAGCTGGCTCAATTTCTGCTGAAACACATGTAATTGACTTGAGGTGGTCCACAACTGCAGATAGACCAAAAAGAATGGAGACATAATCCCGAGCCAGCTAGTTCATATGACCAAGGGTGATCTCAAGTCCAAAAAACGGACTGTTGCATTCAACGGTGAAGCCAACATGGGTCTAGGAATCTCAGGGCCCTGGGATCAGTCCTCCATCTCATACACACCTGCAGGATTGACAAACTCGTAACTTCTGCTGAAAAAGGCATTGCAGCTCTGCGGATCGTCGCCTTATCCCTACTCGTCCTCGGAGCTCTACAAAGATCGCACATCTTGTGGCGAATTACTTCTCCGTGACAAACCCCGACTCGAAGGTCTAGACTTCTCTAACTGAACCCTCAACGTTTCCGATGGACATACCTGGCATCCCATGGCCGCCTGTGAACTTTACTTGACACACAAAACTTCATCTCCGCGACGGCGACCTGCTACTTGAACGAATCTGTTATACTCACCTCGTTCGAGAAATGCAGAGATGTCTGAACTCCGTTGGTGATTAGGTCTCAAAGTTGTTCGGCATCGGCATTACGACCAAACGGAGATCTGAGATGTTACTAGGTTTTTACGAGTAACAAAAACCAAGATAAACCTCACCTCCCAAAGCTTAGTTCACCGTTGAATCTCTAGAAGCTTGCAAATTTCCTCGGAGAGCAGAGAGCCTCGTCGGCTGTGATTCCTTTTCCCATTGCCAAACCACGTGGAGCGCGTCGCCATGGGTTAGGATTAAGACCTAGGGAGAAATCTCCTACAGCAGTGGGGGGACTCTAGATCATGGACTGTATGAGCGTGACTTCAGCAACCCAAATGATCGAGGGTCCTACATGTCTCGCGGCAAGTCAGACTCACCTGCAAAAGAAAACAAGTTGGAGCTATATCACATATTTGGGTAATCCCCACTTCTCGGTGCGGGGGTCTGGACATTGGTTTAACGGTCGCAATATCTTCATTTACTCCAAACGATGTGGTGTTTACAATCGAGGAACAATACACGGTACACTGTTAATGGATGTCTCAGCCTCATGCTTAATATGTGCATCGGTTCATGTGATAAATCAGGCATTGATAATGCTGGAAACATATCAATTGGACATGACCCCAGTTTAACCTTCAAATCCTGGTAGCACACAAGAGGGCAGATTATTGTATATGGCAATCCGGTTTCGGAGTTTGACGATATCGATGAGGCAGCCCACCAAGCGCAACGCCGCTCACTGGCCACAGGCAATACAGGGTACGTCATCCCAGTTCTCTTCATAAAATATATAATCTCATTCTGGATATCAAATTTTTACAGAACAGGAGAAAAATAGAGCGGCTGTCAGTGTACATGGTTAACGAGAAGGGAGACGAGTGCGCAAAAGTTCACGAAGGGCTACCGATGCCACAAAAGGATAAATTGGGCAAGGCATGCATAGATATGGAAAAAATACATTCCGTACGAATACGCACCCAAAATAGGAATGGAAAGCAAAGACCGCAAGCAAGAAACAAGGAAGAGAACAAATCAAACAATTAGCTTGATCGGTTAATCGGTTCGCAGACGTTTGCCGTCCCGATCGCCCTCGCTTTCACCGGCTCTAGTGGATCTGTCGGGGACCTCCTCGCTCTTCCGCTTTGCTCCAGGAGCTATGTCAGGGTTCTTATTCAGGACGTTTGGAGACCTGACAGCCTGAGATTGAGAAACTGATTGAGAAGTGGCAGAAGTAGTTACAGGCGCAGCGCTCTTCCTTCGAAGCGTCTCGAGCTCGAGCTCGAGTCGTTGACGAGCGGAGCGCTCTTCTTCCCACATGCGCTTGACCTCCTCGAGCTGATTCTGAAGATCACCCATGGCCTGATCCATCAGTAACTTCTCTAGTGTCCATTTCTCGATATTCCTAGCTTCATTCTCTTTCAAATGATGAATATATTGAACAGAGCGAGCAAGAATTGCACCCTTGGCTTTTTCTCCATTCCCACTTGGAACTATTCGGCCAAGCTCGTTGATGCCTTCGTTGATGTTGCCGCGACGCCGGCGTTCGACTTCTTTCTGTTAGAAAGGGGCTGAGATATTGTCGACCCTCTGAGACATAAAAGCACTTACATGATTATCCTTCCGTTGCCTCGTCCACTCATCGCTTCCCATCGCAGGGTTCCTACGGCGACCACCACTTGTTGTAACGGATGCCGTGGGAGATCCAACAGTCTTATCAGCGGTGTCAGAGCCACCGGTGACAGCCTGAACAAGTTGCGCTGCCTGTTGCAACTGCTGGACACTTCGTTCGTCGGTGACTGAGCCCTCTGGCCGAAGTGGCTGAGAAGCCGCGGATGTTGCTTGAAGGGCAACGGCACTCAATTGACCAAGATTGGGAGGTCCACGAGGATGAGACGAAGGGCCAGGGTCATTGATACCTGGAAGGCCCGTGGACGCGCCCTGTTGTGGATATTGGGCAGCACCAGGGCTAAAAGCAGCAAGATTCGACAAAACCTGTGCTGCATCTTCCTTTGTGTTGCCTTCATTCAGCTGGTCGAAAAGGATCAATCAATGCGGCAAACGATATCACCCAAGAACAAAATTGAAAAAAAAGACAACACTGATGCCTCCCCGTGACTTGCATGAGATGCGCTCGTGCTCACCGTCGCGAGTCGCGAACGAAATATGATCACGTGTAGCTAATTAACACGACTGATGCAACAAGAAACCGATCCGACCACGAATGATAATAGAAAGCGTGGATACAAGAAAAAAAAACAATCCTCTCGAGACGAGCCTGATACAAGCACAGATGACTCACCCTGCTCAGCAAAGGGAGATGGCGGAGTATGGATATGATTTGATTTTGGTCAAGGCCTTGAAGTTGAATATTGTTTAAATCAGAAGCGGTTGGAATAGGAGCAGTTACGCCTCCTTGAGATTGAGGGGCAGGAACTTGAAGGGAGTTTGATGTTGATTGAGCCGGCGCAGAATCATGGTTGGGCTGGGATGGAGGTGCCATTGCAATTTAAGCGTCAATGTGGAGACCTAGAGTCGATAATCTACGAGGGGAAAACGGTGCCAAATAATGTATTGGAATATCGGTGATATTGGCGGCAGCGATGTTCACAGGCGAGTTCAAGTCAGTGTCTGACGAGGCGGTTTCGAGCTAAACAATATCAGAAGGAAGGCTATAAGCCTCGAGATATGATACTGTGATTTTTCTTACAAAGACCTAACGTTTTCAAGAAAAATATTGTATTTGCACAATGTGCGCTTGTTGTGAAGTGAGGAGGGGAGGGGGATATGGGGCGTGAAAGTCACGACCAGACGTGATCACAAACCCTGTGACCTGGAAAGTCATACCTTTATCACGCTTTTGAAGTTCTCACGCCACAGAAATCACATGGTCAGGTGCATTTGGATATCATATGCTATCATTCTCCCACGTCTTTACACCTGTTGAGTTACCATAGTATATAACCCAAATCATGCAACACCAAACCCAGCCTTGAGTTCTTTTACGAGATCAGCCAGCTCTCGGTCATCATTATCCTTTGACTTTTGGGCTTCTTTAACGCAGCGTGGACATATACATTTCCCGAAACCCCATCCTTGTAATTCATTTTGTCTCATTCGATATGGGATTTGCGGATTGACATAAGTCACCAGCAGTTCCTCACCCACCCGGATATCACAATTTGCAATTACAGTGATACGTGCGAGGGCTGTGCGCTGGTCTAGGTGACGAACTGACACGTTGGGCTCACAAGAATGGTTCATATGGGAGTGCAATGCATACAATCCTCCGTGAGCTTCGAGGTCTAGATAACGGTAGGTCATTATGACATACGTCAATCTTGGGCACTTACTGAGATTCATGCAACCCAGTCCATGCAAGAAGCCAGTGTCATAGTCAAAGATATCATTTTGAAGGCCTTCCGTTATCGGTTTCTTCAGTATTTTCGCCAATTTCTTTGCTTCTTGCTGGCTCTTGGGTTCCTTGAATGCCTGAAGAAACAGCTGGTGCGCCTTTTTCCAAGATTTTCTATCTGGTTCCCATTCAGATCTAGTCAAATGTAAGGAGAAGTCAAACAGGAGCAGTAATACTTACAGTCTGAAGCTATACTTAAAGCGCTCTTCCATACCTAACTCAGCCAGTGATTTGACAAATTCCCAGTCCTCAGTGAATGCTTTCTCGTTCACCTGATCTGCGAGGAGAAGTCTACTCATACACTGGGCAAGCGCATGCAATGTCATCCACTCAGTTTCCCGGACAAAATTGAGAAGAGGGACACAAGCTGGGTTTCTCGCAGAGCAAAGTAAAGGGTGAACCTGCGCAGACCGCACCAAACATAGACGATTGCAAAATCTCGCAGCACACGGAGAAGTCGCATTGGAGGCGGAGCATGCTAATGCCAATGGCGAGTCTCCTAGTGGTGTTGTACAGAACGCACAGGCAAGCGATTGTTTTTGTAAATCGAAGATATCCCTAAATCCTCCATGTAACATCCATGAGCCCCACATCATCATTGAAACAGTGACGAGAACTCACCACTCAGGTGCAATGATGAATGGATCTTCCTTCCAGATCACTTCACCCTTTATGATTTCTTGAGTAGCAACTAGGCCTTTGCCTTTCTTCTTACCAAACCATCTCACTTCAACCTTTGAAGTCCATTTTGGAACATGAAGGCCAGCTACCAGCCTAGATGACGGATAAATGTTAACTTCGTGCATATTTCTGGGTGTTGAGATGATAAGCCCCTGATTTTGGATGATTTTTCTTGTCCTCTGTTCGCTAACAGTCCAGTCTGGATATTTACCGGTTAGTCGAGCATGGACTTTAGCGATTCCAAGTTCTGGATTGTCTTTTTTGAGCTGCACGATTGCCATTGTTAGCTCATCTTCGGATGGTATTGCAGGCATTTTGACGTTGGAATAGTTTGATGGATAGAAGATCAGAAAATTAGGAGTCTGGATGTGCCGGACCGGATCAAACGCCGAAATAGCAAATGGCTGTCTTTGACCTGCTTGCTCTCGGCCTTGCGCATACCTGCGCGAGGTGTCTACTCTTGTGACAGAACTCAAGACCATAGATTCAAAGGACCTGAAAGCTCTCCTCCTTCTTGCTCACTGACGTGTTCTGTTCCGGTAGGATCTGCTGCTATTCTCTTGATGCTTTGTGCTTGTCTGCCTTTCAAACGACTCGGCTTGTGCTGACCCCAACATAGATCCTGCACAATGCACCGGTACAGGTATTTTTTTCTCATTATTTCGTCCTCTATGGTGCTTGATCCCCAAAATGTGAGCAGAGGCCATCGTCAACAATCCTACATAGCATCAGACATTAATGAGCTCGTTGAAATTCGAGCCCGACAGCGCACATTTCATGGGGCTTATAGCCGTACCGCGCTTGGCTCCCTCGGCTATGCATTGACGATACTGCGACTTTTCGATACTCGGTTTCGGAAAAGTGAGTTTGAATCTGTTTTCCAAATGTTCCTCCTATCTTTCGTCCGAGCTTATGCACGGTTCTAGTCGGCCTATTGTTCGCATCTCTTGGAGCCCTCCTCCTCTTTATTTCGTTCACCCGAGCTCGTCATTCGACACATGACTTTGCAGACTGTCATCAAGAAGCAGATACTCCACACCAGGGACTGTCGACTGTCGGCCAAGAAGGAGGCCGCAACTATGGGCGGCCATTCGTCACAGCAGGTTGGATTGTCATCCAAGTGACGGTTGTTGTAGCTGCGGTGGAACTTGGGATGTTAATCCTGATTCTTACTCCGGGAGAACTGTAGATATGCTGTCGACTAAATGTGAGCTTAATAATTGTTTGACTTTAAAGAATGTTGAAATTTCCTTATTCGTAGCACTATTCAGACGTCTCATACCATGTGTATGTATCTGCATCTGCTTCCACATAATCATAATGCCGTCCGGAGTTTCTGTTTGAGATCAATTGAAAATTCGAAGGTTTGTTTTTCTCGTCAATACAGACAGGTAATTCATGGAAGCTTGGGATCCACTTTCTTGCGTTTGAAACACAATATTGAATCCAAGAAAGCTTCCTTCTGTTGGCTCATATTATGTCAGATCAGGACTGAGTTTGATTTCGAAAACGTTCTAACTGCTTCTCTTCGGTTTGCAGTTGATGCTGCTGACAGTTTTCGTAAGGGGAGAGAACTGAATGATATCTCCACGACAACGCGCTGCGGCATATCCCGTACTACAAGTAGCGACTGACATCAATTTCCGAGGATGCACTTCTCGGCAGCTTTTAGAAAGGTAAATTCAGTCAGAAATCTATTCGATTTAATGTACCGATTTCACGTTGAGAGGTAAACAGTGTTTTCCATTTTTTCATTAGATCTGATCAATTTGCAGTATTCTATTCCCCGGAACACGAAATGAGTGTGGAAGTCTAAATTAAAAAGGAGCCAATATACTCGAGGGTTCGTTGATGTTTTCTGTGAAATGTTGCCCAAGATGCGTCACTACTACTTTGGATGTATGTATCTCTCCCTCTTTCAGTGTTACTCGCTATATGTATGGACGCCGATCGGTTCGTGTTTTCTAGTCCCTAGGATTCCCTTCATACTGTCCATCGGGGGGCTTAATTTATTTCATTTCTGTTCCTCAATTTAGGTCACTCCTATGATGTGATATGGGCGCGAACCTCTTCATTTGTGCTACCGATTTTATCGAGGTAGGCTACGTATGCTGCATTTCGTCAAATGTGATGTGTGATGATGTTCATTTATTTATTGCGATACAATTTTGATGTCCTTGTTTTAAAGGAAAGTCCATGCATCCCCGGTCTTCACGTTTACTGTCATTGGTCTAGAGCAGTCTAGAATCTGTCATGGTTACTTTCGACCTATTCTCTTGTCGTCATAATCCAAGCATGTGGTTCGTTCCATCAAGTCATATCATTCTATAAACTGACTATTGAACGTCCGTTTCGCTTTCCAGTGTTGTAATTTTTTGTCAACAATTTATTACGCAGTGTACGTACACAGTCCGCGGTCTTTCCAGTGTTGCAATTCCTCAATATTTATGCATTCCATTTTTCTCTCTGTCATTGACATTTACGATCTCCAACGCTTCCTCGGATTCTATTCAAAAAGCATCAAGTCACAAGTCTCCTTTGCTTAGTCGGTTATGCGATCTTGCCAGCTCATTGTATTCGAGAAACTTTCGGCTTGACGCGGCGCAAAGATATACAATTTCTCTTCATAGAAGGAATTAGTATCGGTCATTGAGATAGCTCGCTGTGTAAAAGCATGCACGCTAATAATACTACCATAGAAAGGACATGAAACACCCAGTGCATCGCTAGAGCAGAGAGACGTGCTACTGAAAATTTCATGCGCATAACGAGAGAATATTAGTTATATGAACAGTGATTCCAACTCCATAAAAGAAAGGTTAGGGTACCTCAGAGGTGGGAAAAGATTGTTTCTTCTTGCTATCCAATTTATCAAAGCCGCATATGTTGATTCACCTCAAAACAATACCCGCCGTAAATTTCGTTCCGGAATTGCGCTCATAGATTCATGACTGCCCATTGGAAACTTGCGCAAAAATTTCGGTTTATAGTCTTATCCCCGGACACGGCCCATTCGGTGGGATAGAGTCTGGGCACCCATCGGCTCTAGACCGACGAAGTATCGCCGATTCATGATCACGGCTAGGGAAAGTTTTTTCTCAGTAATCTCTACGTCATCTCGTAGCACGACAAGAAGTGACACCTTCAGCGTCAAATCCATCAATCATCGCGCTTCGTATTGCAAATACACAAGGCCCTCTACAGATGAAGTCTCCAATTAACACAGAGTCATCTATTTTGAGGTCCATAGTTAATTGATATCACATGACGTCATATCAGATATTCGATAAATCCGAACTGGTTTATGTCGACGCACTCAAAAAGAACCGCTCGGAACGTGTGAGGTCGGCCTCATTGACTGGATACTACTTACGCGTGGATGCGCCTTGTCTAGACTCTTCAGGGTTCTTTGAGACACCGGAAGATGCGGGCAAGAAATCAGCGCGGGCGACAAAAAAGCTTTTCCGTTGCCTTCTCTGATCGAAATGAATCTAAAGGGAAAAAATGGAGACGGAAGCCGTCCTACTTGATAGTGCTCATGAAGGAAAAACACCCCTACCTCCACGCGTACAGTCTGTGGATCCCGGCTTTCATGGATTCCCGTGTTTATGATATGAGAACGCGACATCTTGGGAGGGCCTACTCTGCCGGTCTCGAGCCAACCAGGATAGTATAATCAACGTCTTATCCCGATCCGAGGTCCCCGGGTACCGGTAATCGTCCAAAAATATTTTCTGTCTGTATCTCAATTCGCTTTCTGTTCTCAAGTCTCTTGAGTCCGGTAGCAAATTTTGTCAAGGTCCGATTATACCAGGTTTCAAAGGATCGAACAGCCGATATTAAACGTACAAACTAGTACGCCGTAACATTATAGTTGAAAACCAATCATTCCCGATGGTAAAGTTCCAGAATCATAGAGACACTTGATGTTTTGTAAAAAACCTCGTGGATGCCTTCCTTTATGTGGTACAAATCCCGAGTCTATGACAGGCCTAGCTGCGCCTCAAGCCAATGAACCTCGGTCCTGCCTTGGCTTCCAGGTCTATTGTCATCTAAGCAGGGTGTCAGACGTGAAAGACGAGTTTCAGATGGATGGGTGGATATAAATAAATTAATAAGACAGCTCAAACCATGTAGAGAAAACGTCCTTGAGGAACAAGAAAACGATAGCGGCCTACTCAATTAGCTTCTCGAAGCGGCAATGAACGGAAATTCCACTCACAACCTTTCATCCAATTCGCGGCCTACCAGATACTATAAGAGGGTCACTATAGATGATAAAAATTCGGTCAGAAGCTTGTCTTTGATCAATTCAGCGCGAGAACGGTCTCTATCGATGGTCTATTATCAGTGATTCCAAAACCCTGGTAATCGAAGACCCTGACAAACCCGCTATTATCAAGCTCATAGAATTGAGTGCTCTCAAACAGGGTGATGGGTTAGAGCCTTTCAGAGACATAGGTTCCTGTGCTGTGGTGCATCCACAGAGATCACGGAGGTGTAGAGAATAATCTGCAACCCACGTCAGTAGTTAAAGTTAATTAAGGGCTTCCACCAATTTTTGCGATCGTTTCGTTATTCATCTCTCTGGCAACGATGCCCACGACCTCAACAACAGCATGCTGGAAAGAGGACCGATTGGATGGAAGATAACGGATTCTGTGATAAGAGCTCGCATCCGATCAACCTCTTTGAGCTGCCACACACACCCACTGGTAAATGATATCAGTCAGTCAATTGATAAAACGGTCGTCAGCTCAGATTGGAGATTTGAACTAGTTCAAGCAGTCAGGCAAGATATTTTTAAGTACAATGTAGTATACAGGTTCTCAATTTTGCCTCTCTCGCCGAATGGTCTTCGCGAAGACCATTCGGCGAGAGATTCTATTGTTATTTAATCCTTTCCAGATATCAAAAATGCGATTCACGTCCACCAGGAAGTCAACCAACATAAACAATTCTATACTTCAACGTTTGAGGTCTTGGACTTATTGCCGGCGAACCAAAGCGAAGCATCCCTCATAACCCGGTACATCGGGCGGGCTAAGTGTGTCTCTCCAGCGGCCAACCAAACTTCCGTGGGTGTTACCAACAAGGTACCCTCTGTAAAGCCATTGCCCTCTGTCGCCGTCAACCTGCAAAGTGTTGTGAGCTACAATAGATTAGCCAGGATCAGCATGGTCTGCATACGTATTCCTTCGACAGGCTCATGAATCCATCATAAGGTCTCACTCGACCAACCAAGTTGAACTGCCCCCAAGATGAGTAACCCTGGACAGAAAGATAATCAGATTGGCGATTCGAGAATTAGCGGAAACCATACTTCTCCCATTAGAATGACATCTGCCATCTTCTCCGCTTCCTTGCGCTTGGAAGTATGAACACTTGGGCGAGAAGCCCTTTGATATCGAAGGTTTCCGCTCCGTTGGGGTGTACGTACAGTTAACCCTTCGCGGTCTTCTTTGATGTGTGTCCCGATGGGAAAAAATGATCTAAGAGGATCGCCCGCGGGGAGGGGGATAAGACTTGAGTCCAGGTCTAAACCAAGACCGGTATCCGGATCTGAGAGGTCCCATGTTGTGAGGTGATATTCGCGAAGTTTCCAGGTTTGGTGATGACGTGCCACAACAGACTTTTGCAGGGCATGAGGTGAGGCACCACCGAGGATGGCTGCATATGCAGTAAATTCGGTGTACTAGAAGCTGCATGTGAATCAACCAAATTCGGAGGATCGTGATGATATCAGGGTTTACATACCGTAAATTGACCTTCCCAAAATCCTTCTGCACTATATCGATCAACTGTTACCGAATGACGAAAGGAGAAGGCCTGGTCCATACCTACCTACCGGGTTTGAATGCTTCAGTAAAATGGGCGTTGTGTTCTTTCTGGGCCATCGACTGGCATCTGGCCCATTCACTGTCCCATTCCGAACTCGACTTTACGCGGACGACCGATCTGGGCGGATGTAGTAAGGGTCCGGGATAAGAATGTGGACTGACAAGGGTCAGGAAAGAGAGTATAGCAGGAATCGCGACAGGTAGGAAAGTCAACTCAATTTCCTGATCGAAGTGTGTAATGTGATTTGAAGGATGGGAAATTGAGGATGGAAGGAAATCCGTCCACGGGATCACAGAAATGTTATACTGGAATGATGAGATAGATAAAAACTGAGAAAGAAAAAGCACTGTGCCTACTCTGTGTGCTGCAAGCGCAAAAGCTCCAAGGACATCAAGAGTCTTATCATTAGGCTTGTGGCCATCTAATCGACTCTCGGATAAGCTATGTATACCAACTCCAATGTCCAATGACTGACCTGGTTCCACAAGTAACCAATATAACCACATTGCTAACGTTGTATTCTGATCTCCGAGGGGCCACTCATTATGTTGGATCATGTGCATCGCCCTTGAAGCGCCATCATGACTGAACAAGAAGTCGTTTAACCAACAGTCGAGCTTGCCGTACTCCCTGAGCTGCCTCTCATTTTTCCCATCACTCTCCAACAACCAGATACATGAACGCAAAAGAAGCAGGTGCAACGTGCCCGGTGGCTCCTCCCCTTTCGGCTGATAAGCGTCCGCCCGTGCTCGCAGGCACTTCAGGTAAATGAATCTTCGCCTCAATTCCGCCGATATTGTGACTGGGGAAAGAGACTCCTTCCCCAGACGCCTCATGGCGGGTTTGAGATCAAACTTGTGTGTGAAGACGCGGGCATAGAGGTGAGGGTTTGAAGTAATCGAGAGTTGAGAGTAGATTCGGCGGCTGGAAGCGAGTAACGGGACAAGATCAGACGGAGGACCCAAGAAAGTGCTAGTGGCAGCGAAAAAAGCAATATGTTCGAGCACCTCCTGCGGAATGATGTCAAGGGGAGACATTGTAATGGTAGTAGAGCAAGTGGAAGGTCATGCGCCGGTTTCATATGTAGTAGCCGGTGCCCGTTGTAGGATTAACCATTCCAACTCTGGCTCTAGGATCTGGATCTCCCATTTCTTATTGCACACGTTCACAGCCATGGCGCAGTACTGCTCCATTTTCATTGTGAGTAGCGTGTACAGTAGCCAGAATTCATATACCTCAGCCAATCAGATCAATCATTGATCGCATTACTGATATTACTGATCGATTATCTTCGATTTCAAAAATTTTGAGATCATTTTCATCTTGTCTCACAAAATGTCCGTGGATTTAACCAAGCTTAACGAACACCTCGCCAAAAGGTCATATGTGGAGGGGTCCGTCGTTCACCTCAGACCATTCCTAATTCCTACTGATTTCTCCTCGCAGATATGTCCCATCCCAGGCCGATGTCCTCGTTTACAAGGCCATTTCTTCGCCCCCAGACGCCAAAGAAGCTCCTCATGTAGATCGCTGGTATAGACACATCGATTCTTACGCCTCTGAGCATGCCTCACTCCCGGGATCGAGTTCTGCCGGCGAGGCTTTCCTTGGCAGCGCTGAGGCTTCTGCAGCAAAGGCAGAAAATGACGACGAAGACATTGATCTCTTCGGATCGGATGAAGACGACGACGAGGAGGCAGAGAGGGTTAAGGCTCAGCGCGTCGCCGAATATAATCAGAAGAAAGCCAACAAACCCAAGACTGTTGCCAAGGTGTGTTCATAGGTTCCTTGATTGTGCCTGGACTCACACCATTTGAAGTCTGTCGTTACATTCGAAGTTAAACCCTGGGATGACGAGACTGACATGGTCATGCTCGAGCAAAAAGTCCGTGAAATCGAGATGGATGGTCTTGTATGGGGAGCGAGTAAGCTTGTCCCCATAGGCTATGGTATCAGAAAGCTGCAAATTACCCTTGTTGTTGGTGCGTGTTTCTTGACAATACCCCTGGTCCAAGATAATTGTTTAATACCTTTCATAGAGGACGAAAAAGTCTCCATGGACGAATTACAAGAGAAGGTTGCAGAACTGGACGATTACGTACAGAGCTCCGATATTGCTGCTATGCAGAGTATGTACTCGTTCTCTATCAGTGTGATGTCAATTTATACTTGCTCTAGAACTATGAGTGTGTGGGAACCTATAGAGTGGTGTATTACGTTTCAAAATTGTTAAATCTGTCGGTTGAGTACGAAATAAATTGACTGTCGTCATAAATCTTCCTTCAGAATGGAAATGGAGGACCGAATAAACCGATGGTCGCCAGCGGTAATCAGGGACACTTTTCACCATCGACACGCGAATTTAATCTCGGGTAGGGCACTATAATCATCGGCATACTCGCTGAAACTTGATCTAGAATGGAAGATCGGAAATGACAATTGGGAGAAAAAGGACGCCGTTTCTTCCATCCCTGGAAGACAATGAAAGTTGTGATCAAGAATGTCGATTGGAAAGCCTCTTCTCGACTCGCAGTTCGTTATATAATGTCGTGAGCTCGTCGACGAACACGCTGCTCTATTTCTCCTGAAATAAACTACATTCGTGGAGCAAACCTTGAGCCAAACCCGTTTCTTACAATTTCCGATTCTGACAAGGCAGCCCTGCCAGATCCTCCTCCTCTGATTGTTTAGTCCATCACCGCATGTTCGCGACTATTCATTAGATGGTGTAAGGCCTTTTTGTTCCTCATTCTTCAGCTTTCCCTATCAGATCTCAGCGCAAGTCACAGGGTCTTCTGGTTGGCCGTGGTAGCGCTGCAGAACCGGCTTGCATCTGAAGATTCCAACCCACAAACCCAAGTTCATCTTGAGATCGGATCAAACCTCATAAGTGTCAGTAAGCCACTCAAGACCACAAAAGGAAAAAATACTTCGATCTCACAAACTGGACTCCGTCAGCTTGTTTGGGAGAATTTTCACAAGAAGAAATACGCCGCCATGAAATTTGGACCGGGCGCTATCGTTATCATGGCAAGTATAAGAATGGGTCAAACCAGCGACTGTTTTTCTATATCTCAGACATGGTTAGTTCACTGGATAGTCTTCCTTCAGACATTCTTCAACACATTGCGCTCCAGGCGACAACCTATTCGTATCCTGCATCAGGTACAGGTGCCATTGTGTCTCTGCTCTTGACGTGCTCCACGCTCTACCATGCTCTTTGCGTCCAGTCCTGTCCACATCTATACGCGGACATATTCCGAACAATTTTCGATACTCGTGCTATCACAAGGACGTTCAAGTTTCAAGTCACCGACTCGCAATTAGCAAGTGAACTGGTTGTCCGATTCCAGATGTTGCAGCGCATGCGAGAACGAACCTTCTCCATGTCCGAACTTCATAAAGACCTTTGGACGGCTCTGTGGATGATCTACGAGAGCGATGGTCGTAACGAATCACATTTACAGAACGTATACATTTCCGAGTACCTACTCGATATAATCAAATACTGGGATATCAAGGAAGAGGGGCCTGGTCATCAACTTCGCTCTTTGGTTATTTGGATACTCAGCCTTACTCTCACACAACGTAAGCTATTCGGGATACTCGTTTCTAGTTTGCCGCGTTTATTCTCTCATGGAACGGACATAGAACGTATCTTGTCCCTAACGGCTAACACGAAAGCATCTCTTCAACAATTTTTACTTCCCCACTCTGGGAATGTTCATGAGGTACGAAAATATTTTCTTCACAGTTATCAGATCCCTCTCAGCTTAACTATTTTGGATTTGTTCTTCTATGTTTGTGCTCTGAGTTGATCCAGGCGGCGGCCAATAGCATTTCAGCCCACTTATCGCACAATCCTTCACGTGGACAAAGGGAAGTTGGGACCAATGATGTCCATAGCGAGTTCTTCCCATCCACAAACAATGAATATCCGATTCAAACTCAGTGGAATTACAAACATGGGGCAAACTACATAATCAAGTATGGGCGCGAATGGCATCTTACCTGTCCAGATCCTGCTCCCGCCGCGATCAGTCTACTCTTCTGCTTGAAGGAAATTGGTCCTATTTCTATCCCGGACCACCTTCCAGAAACTCGTTCGATTGCTCTTGCCAGTCAAAGATTTGGCCCCACTAAAGAAGACTTACGAATAATCCGAGGGTACAAAACAAAGTTGTTCGCTGACGCAGTTGCCTCAGATTGCCATCGTATAGATGCTGACCAAAGGAAATATGGAAACCGACGCGAAGGTCAGGAATCCGATTTTCGAAGGATATTGTCAGGACAAGAGGGCACTGTAACGGTCGAGGCACCCTCAACAATGCTTGGAAAGATGACAGGTACTTGGGAAGGTTTCTACATGGTCAGTTCCCACTGGGCAGAGTTCATCCTGACAATACGTGAATTCACACGGGGTAGCAGTTAGCGCCAAGTACAGAAGCTGTTGTACTAACCTCCGGCTCTATCGGTCAGAAACGACGGCACCACGCTCCCGCAGACTTCGTGTGCCGAAAGCCAATGCAATTGGTGCTCGTCGAGTACGCTTGCTTCGCGGAAGCCAACTCTGATTTCCCTGTCGTGAACGATGAATCAGACTTGAAGAAGCTTTCTCGGCTCTGTTCAGAGCCAGATGTGCGGCGCTATTACTCTTTTCTTCTCGTCAGGTAACATCACTCAAATTTGATATTTTAAATGATAGGCTGGATTCGAGCTTGACGGTCGTAAATACGAGAGGCTCATGGTTGATCCTGACCCACACCAGGGAGCTTGCGAAGGAAGAGCAACGCGGGAACCCGTGGACATCGTACTACTGGGTAAAGTATGTAGTCGATGTTTGTTCAGATAGCTATGCTGATCGGAGAACCAGACCATGGAAGACCACGAGCAGGCTTGGGGTGGTTTTAGGTTTTTTGGGAGGATCCGCAAGGGTGGGTCGATCTTCCTGAAACGAAAAGCTGTAAGTATCAATCTGTCTCTCGGGGAAGGGGGAGAGACTTCTGACTATGATGCTGTGAAATTGAGCAGAAAGAGAACGGAGATGGCACGTCTGCTGGAACATGGATCCTTGAGGGCAAATTATGTTTCGGAACGGTTTTTGTTGGGATATGTTCTCCAAGCATGACCGCGACGAATCAATCTAGCCCCATACGTGGTGTTTTCAGCATGCAGAAACGCGCTAAGGACTTCACCTCGTGGTGATGTCGTGTATGATCTTAAGCCCGGCACGCTTGTTGATCCCGTAGTCATTTCATTTTCTCTAAAATGTTTTGAATATATGGTAAAAACATCATCAAAAAAAGTTGAGTGTGAATCCTTCATAACATGATACAGGTATTTGTAATCGCCGAAAAATCCAGGGTATCCAGGGTTCACTAAAATCCGGGGCTGGAGGTCTCGAATCGAAGTCGTCGTACTCAATTTCCGTCATCGTGGTTGATTCTCACTCTAGAAAGAAAGGAACTTGTTTTCTGGTCCGATCATGATCACGATAATCCGATTGGGACAAGAGCCTAGAGCGGCAGTCACGCGCATCAGAGAAGACCTGGCATTGCCGATCAAGGACGAGTCAATTTGAAGTTGAGCATGAGAGGCACGGCGAGTGACTCCCAATTATGGACGGCGTTCGCTCAGGTTCTCAGCGTTTGGTGTGACGAGATAGGGAGCAAGTTATAATTTCCCTGGAAAACTGAATTTAGATCGCCTGACCGACCGAAGAGATACTACTGCAGATCCAGGGGTAGGTAGAATGCTGATTTACCCAGGAAAATTACTCATCTAGAATTGATAAACTACTATTGCTACTATACAGGATGCTGAGAAGGTGATTAGACATGCGCCGCTTGGGCCATGAAGGAGTGAGATGCCATGTGTTCAGCCACCTTGTTCGGAGAAAATCGGTGAGGAATTGTCGCTGGTTCGGTGGATCGAGAAAATACTTCAACCGGCAGAATAGAAAAATTCCATAGTCAACAGAGTCAGGAGCGCTGAAATCAGGTGTTTACAAACAATACCATTGGTTGTTGTTTTAGGGCTTCATTTAGAAAGAGGCGCGAGAAACACCGAACTTGGTCAGAAAAACTAGTATGGACCTGGTTTCTAATTGGCCTTGTTTTGGCAGCTGACAAATGCTGGTCAAATAATGGGTGTTCTTTCTTGCTTCCCTCTATCATCGTCGTTAAACCCTTCGTTGTGACCTTTGTCGTCGTCGTCGACAGTAAACACGTCCATTCCTTTTTGCAAAGATATGAAGACTTGGGTCACTCTCTCCTTTTTTGCCTCTTCTGTCCTGGCACAGTCGTCGGTAAGTAATTTCGTTTATTTTGTTTCTAGCGTTTACGCCTCGTGGTCAGTCCGTGAAGGCAACTGCCTCATCAACATCAGTGGCTTCGCCAGTTTCATCGGGGATTAGTAGCCAGTGTAAAACCTTCATCGACGCATTCGATACGGACAGTTCTCTCACCGCTTGCTCTCGCTCTTTGATTGAAGCCACTCAGGGCTTTGGCCCTGGGCAAGGCGCAAGCTCAGAAAATGTCACTAGTGCCATAAACGACATTTGCAGTGGTTCAGTTTCGTCTGCTTGCCCGGACAGTCTCATTCGGGAGAAACTCGCCGATTTCTACAGCGCTTGCTCCGCTGAGCTCACTTCGGCCCCTAACCAGCAAATTCGTGACCTATACGACGTCCTCTACGTTCTTACGCCATTTAAGCAAGCCATTTGCTCTGAGGACGACAGTGGCAATTCCTGTCTCCTCGATAGTAGTAACTCCTCTTCAAACAACACCGCTCTTCCGTCGCAAAGCAGTTTCGATCAAATCCAGAAGTCTCTCTCCTATACGCCCAGCAATGGTACTTCCCTCTCCTCTCAAAGTGAAGATGCTGTCCTCGCAAATCTTACCACTTTCCACAACAACAACATTGCATTCCTTTTCCGCAATGGGACCTGGGACGAGTCCAATCTTTGCACTACTTGCACTCGTAGCATTCTCACAGGTTACTTCAATTACGAGTCCGATAGTCTGTATGCTCCGGGTCTGTCCAACAGCCAATTGCTTGGCGGTCAGGACTTACTCGTGAGCGCCATCCAACAAAAGTGCGGAGTGAATTTCCTGAACGGTGCTGTCCAGGCTGCTGGTGGTATCAAATCAGGTTCCTTCACCTCCGGCGCGGTCAAAGGTGTTAGTGACAGGTTCGCTGGCATCATGACTGTTGTAGCTGGTGGATTGACAGTTGCCATCGCTTCCCTCATGGGTTGATTCACCCCCATTGGTTGCCTCGGAATTCTGATTTGTTGCGATATTTTCTCATTTTATCTAATTTATACATAGATACCCGTATCGTATCCTATGGCGACCCACCTGTCTTCCTCACTTTGATTTGTTTTTTGCGCTCTTCAGTGAATGGCAGCCAGTATTATGTTTAATTACGACAATCCATGGGAGCTGAAAATGTTATTTGGAACTTGATTAAATATCGGTAGCATTTGGATCTCTTGCAACTAGAATTCTACACTCAGACAATGGGAGATTGTTCTGTGAATGGATGTATGTGAATGATTATAAAGATCATTATAGATCATTTAAATTTCAGTAAGGTGTACATTTTGAAGTCCACTGAGAATCATCGGGACATGACTATATGGAACTCTAGAAAGAGGTAGGAGGCAGCATCATCATATTGAAAGCCAGCGCCGATAAAGAGAATCCGCTAACGGAGTGGCATTCGTGAGGACGTAGATTAAAGACAGATTATAAGCTGCTTCTCGGACAAACGTCGCGTCCTGAACCAGGGTAAAAAAAAAGAATTTCAGTCCAAAAGTCAGACAAAGCCCAAGGAGGATCATCAACTTACTTGACCTGTCTCTGCCATATCGATCACCTTCTGATATTGTTTAGCTGCATGCGAATACAAGCCTAAAAAGATATATTAAATACGGTTCATATCGAGCACGGTTCACAGGAAGGATATTCACTGAGTTGATGAAAAGCTCGCCCGAAATTGAATTCAACCTCGCCAAGTCCACGGGGATTTGTGCCCCTCAAGTTCCTATATTGTGTCAGGAGGGCCATTGCCTTCATGAGTGCAAACTCATCAGCCAATATTGGGTGCTAAATCTTCAGGCTTGAAGTCATACCTGAACTACCAGGTGATGCCTATTATCTGATTGTCTCTGCATGGCACGCCCAATTGAAGCGATAGCAAGGCACAGACAGATCATAGGATCCTTGGGACAATAATCATATGCCTGAAGGAGATAAACTGGGATATAGGTCAGCTTTCAGTGACAATGAAGAGGTCAACAAACGTCAGAATACGCACAGATAGCACTCTGATAGCTCTTTGCAGCTATGCATATTTGGCCATAAATGGTAATTATGACTGGATTAAAAGCTGTTGGAATAGGAGGAATGCCGGACTTGGCTTCAGGAGCAGTAGCTCCTGTTGAAGAAGTTCCGACATCTCGACTGATATCATCATTGTCTTCTTCGTCTTGCTCCTGTTCGGTGGCTTTGGATCCGTTCGGCGCATAGCGTTTATTCAAGGGATTCCATTTAAGCGTTTCGGGATGTCTGACGGCTGTATCTGACAACTTCATCTCCCTGTATAGATGCTTCTGGAGTGTCGAGGTAATAAAAGAGTCGGTAGGGACAAAGCCACTACAGAGGCTGGCGAGCAGGATGCGAAGGGGTTCATTTTTGAATTGATGCGCAGTGACTAATTTCCTCGAGTGATCAACCGCGGCTTTGTAATCTCTGATAGCGATTGCAACAGCTTCGGCATCGTCAGAACTGATGGTGTGATGCACATGTGAAAGGGCAAACTCACTGATGAGCGACAATCTAATGACATCTTGTCTAGCGCGCGTCTGATAAGCGTTGGACAGTAAAATGTGACTCAAGACTTCATTTGCCAGATCAGATTGTCCCTGCTTTGTTAGGAGGAAGGAGTACTATCACACTGATAAAAAAAAAGACCCAGAGATTTGATAAATGCTGCTCACCTGCATGAAGATCCGCAGCCAATCATCAAATGAGACACCCCGGAAGATATCCACCGCTCCTTGTTTCTCTCCCCGTTTCAGTCCTCGTTTAGCAAGATTTTCACGTTCTGATTAGAAAGTGATGAACGCTACACAGATTCGAGCGTTAAAAAAAGGCCTACCCAGATCCAATTGTAGGCGAGATGCCATCCTATCCTCGTCCGCCTCAGCCTCCACTTGTTGCTTTCTCCTTTTTTTGGGAAACATCCCTCGAAAAGGATGAGTCTGGTGGGTCATGAATCAGATAAGATATAACGATGAACAGCCAGCTCACCCTGCTTGTCAAAAACAAATTACGCGTCTCCCTAAACGTTTCCACTAGCCTCTCTGATTCAATGAGCCATTCCTTCTCTGCTTCAGGATCGCCAGCGAGCATTCCTGGCCATAACTCTTGCATACGTTGATAACCTTTAAGAACTTCCTCTTCTTTCTGCAACTCGAGATGTCGGAGTTGTGCATGTGTCAGCCTTGATGTTCGAGACTGCTGCCTGATCTTCGGTTGTATTTTCTCTTCGAATAAAGAAGTAGAAGTGTTATTGGGCTGTCCTTCTGCTTGGTTTACAATATCTACTTTGATACGACGTTTTCGAGAGTCGATGACTACATAGTATAAATATTGGTGAGGGTTGCTTTAGTCTTGAAGAAATTAAATTACCTTCATAGACAATTTCAAGGGCTTTACGGGGTTCGTTCATGGATTCATAAACTTCGGCAAGTTTCATCTTGGCGTCATTGTTCGTTGGATCGATTGTCCTGACTAAGAACTATTCGAGTATGTGTTTATAGATGAACTTGACGCTCTTACTATGCTCATATACTTCCGCGGCTTCTTGAAGCTCCTCCACCATCTGACGACATGCCGCTGTTTGAAGCAAAATATATAAACTGCTAGTCTGTGAAGTCGATTTTAGTACATTGAATTGAAATGCAACGCATATAATTGCCTCCGAATCCATGCCAAGCAGTTCATATATGGGTTTAGCGTCCGCCCATAACTGCTTCTCATAGTATGCATCTGCAATCTCAGCAAACAGCACCGAGAAGCTTTTGACGTCCTGAGAGAGGATGACACTGGCATGTAACTGAGATTATAAGCCCCAGTGCGATAGCTATAAGGAAAAAAGATGGACACGCCTTGCCCTCTGTGAGATCTCCTGACTTGATCCTGGCGACGGCCAGTCGGTGGCGTGCGTTGATATCAAGGGGGAACCGACCGGATACAACATCTGTAACGTCCTCTCCCCTACTGTTCAATCGTGGAGCCCACTCGGGTAAATCGTATTCCCGATCATCCTCACAGAGGTCCCAGTACTTCTGCTCAGCTCGACCTTGAAGCCAGCGAGTACCTTTTCGAATAATTTCAACAGCTTTTTCATATTCACCTAATGTATTATAAAGGTCAGCCAGGAGCAGGAGATCATGGTGCCCAAAACCTCCGCCCTCGATAGTCAAGTCGTCATCAGGAGAGGCTCCATTAGGATAGAGTTTCTGATACTGTTCGAAAGCCTGCCCGAACAGGTCGACACAGCTAGAAAGGTCCGAGAGCTCAATAAGAATCGGATGAAGTTGACGCAAAACGTTAATATCATGAGGGACTCGTCTAAGAATGGCCAAAAAGGCACTGCGCGCCTATGCAGACGTATGAAAAATGGAGTGGCAATCGGAAAGTGACCATAGTTACAGTACTGAATTCGCCTATGTTCTTGGCTAGAACAGCCCGCTCCCAGAGAGCGTGTACATTGGCAGGATCGAGGCTATAAACCTTTCGGTAGCAGTATAGTGCTTGTTGATTGTATCCCATATCCCTGATTGTTGTCTATGGGGTAAAGAAGGGGACATATGTTGACTCGAAAGGAGATTACCTGGATTGCTGGGCAAGTGCATCCCATTCTTCTGCATCATGACGCAAATGGGCTGCCATGATACGAATTTGCAGAGATTTATCTCGCTGGCCCATATCATCATAGCAGTTTGCGAGTACAGACCATGCCGCCGTGGCACGGGGTTCTATGCGGATGACTTCTTGCATGATTCTAACTGCTTCAGTCGTATTTGCATCGACGAAAGCTTGATTTCCCTCCCCTATCATAGCTAGTACTTGTTGAGAGAGCGCGGGTCCGGCTGATCGTTCTTTCTGAAGTATGAGAACATCAATGTCGCGTCAATGTTACCAGGGCGTATCTAATAACAGCATACCTTTCGACGTCTTTTTCCAATACCTGATGCTGCCCTGAGATCATCACGGAACTCTGCCTCCTTCTCTGCAATATCTATGTCCCAGTCACGAGATAACACACCAGAGCTACTGTTGCCTTCATTTTGTCGGATTGTTTGAATTAAACGACTCGAGGCTCGTTGAGAGGACGTAAGAAACCAAGAAGCCAAACAGCTTACTCAAAGTCACTCTCGATTTCCTTTTCGGCGTTCGCTTCTTCAAGAGTCGGTATGTCCTCTTCACTTTCATATTCAGATTCGTCAGACTCGTCATTCACCGAAGATTCAGAGCCATCAAAATAGGAATCTAGCCAGACTGTACATATAGGGAACCTCAGTGCCTGGAAGATAACCTCGCACCAGATTCGTGCTCTTCATCACTAAGAATATCCTCATCTAGAGTGTGATAAGATGTTGAAGCTGATGTCATAGGGAAAAATCAGGGGAAAATCATAGAGGATTTCAAATCAAAGAAGTGTCATCGGAGGCCAATCCTTATAGTATCATGTGATTCTACAGTGATAGCTATGAAATAATTTCTATGAAATGTGAAGAGTTCACCCCAGGGTCTATGCCTTGCACTTTGACAGTCCAGTGAATTTTGGGCAAATTTGTACACCTGCTATCTGCACCTGCGAGCCAGCCAAAGCAAATTTAGCCGGCCATATCCACCGCACACAAATTTATACATTACTAAGTCTCTTGATGAACATGGCACAAGTGTACGACATGTGAAAAACATCCGGGTCCTCAAAAAGGCTTGGATGTATTCAAGTGTCTACCATTCATGACGACCATTACCCCGGGTGTCGATTTCCTTGTCAAAGGGACATTTATTCTATCTTTTCCTGCAGTTGCTGCCTATGCAGTCGGACTGGTCAGTGAACGATTTGGAGGGACGCCGATCACCACATCGGCTCTGATCTCGACTGGAATCATCATTGTCCCTATCCTCGCTGCAACTCGTATTAGCCTTACACGTCTGAGACAAAGGCGGCAGGCTGCCGCACTCGGGGCAAAGATGGTGCCCTGCGCTCGAGGAAAATGGCTAGGGAACGCTGACGTTTTGAAAACGATGCAGCATAATTTTACCTATGGTTATCCAGGTGTGTATACACTTAAATGAGTGTGTTTCGCTCCTTTTTGACAGGATGTATTAGGTGATGGGTTGAGTGAAATGATAGAGGAAAGGGGGCCTGTTGTCAACCTACGTGTTTTCTGGTCCGACTTGCTGCTAACCACTAGCCCCGAACACCTCAAACTGATACTGGCCACTGACTTTGATAACTATGTCAAAGGTCAGAATCATCTTCCTCTTGCTTGAGCAATCCGTACAACCACTCTTTGGAATGCAGGTACTAGATTTCAACGAAGGATGGAAGACTTTCTAGGAATTGGCGTTTTTAACTCGGATGGTAAGCTTACTTGCCGCGATTTCATCTCAGAAAATGACGCAAGCCTCTGCAGGCGATATGTGGAAGTAAGGAGTCTTCATCGCAGGTACTTCTCAAGTGTTCACTACCAGACAGATTCCATCGCTCTATAACTCGCCCAGCATTCACTCGAGACAGGATCAGCGATTTCGAGCTCTTCGACCGTCATGCTGAAATTGTGATTCATCAACTTAAATCCAGATTCCGAGAAGGACAACCAGTCGACTTCCAAGACCTCATGGGTCGTTTTACTCTCGATTCCGCCACTGAGTTTCTTTTTGGTCACTGTGTACATAGTTTAAACGCTGGCCTTCCCTACCCTCACAATGTGTCCTATATCCCTTCCAATGTTCTGACTCCAGAGAAGCGACTCGCCAATAATTTCTCTGCAGCATTCCTTGACGTTCAATTCGCTGTTAGTCAACGGGAACGCCTTGGCTTCGTATGGCCTTTACAGGAGGTATTCGAGAACAAGACCAAAAAGCCTATGAAGGTTGTCGACGCCTTCATTGAGCCGATAGTAGCCGATGCAATTGCTAAGAAGAATAGCGCTCGACGAGAGGAGAAGGTTCCTCAAGAAGGCGAGGGCACGCTGCTGGATCACCTCGTTCAGGTTACCTCTGATCCCAAAGTCTTGAAAGATGAAACGTGAGGTTTTATGTATAATATTGAGGGCTTGAGCCTGACTTCGTGCTTCCCTTTAGTGTGAATATTATGCTTGGTAAGCCAAGTCGTTTCCTGGTTCCACAATCTATTCACCTACTTTGCAGCTGGCCGCGATACCACTGCTGCAACCCTGACATTTGTGATCTATATCCTCTCACAGTATCCTCATGTCATGGATCGTCTAAGGCAGGAAGTTCTGGCACACGTAGGATCCACGCGTCGTCCTACATTCGATGATATCCGAGATATGAAGTATCTACGTGCTGTTCTGAATGGTAAATCCAGTGCCATGATCTAATTCAATCTTTCACCTATCATCCAGAAACTCTCCGTCTATTTCCCATCGTACCTTTCAATGTCCGGTAAAGCATGTCACTATCGCACAGTGGTTCCCTGGACTCACACCTTCTCAGGGAAAGCATTCATCCCACCACGTTACCCAACCCTGATCCCAATGACAAGCCTTTCTATGTTCCTGCCGGTACCAAGTATGTACTTCTTGCTCGACTTGAGATAGTCGACTCACTCGCCTCACCAGAGTTGCATATTCCGTCTTCATGATGCATCGACGCAAAGATCTCTGGGGACCTGATGGTAAGTGCGACTGATCCCTCTGTCGACCGGCCATCATCGGTCATACACACAATATGCAGCCGAAGAGTTTGATCCGGACCGTTTCCTCGATGAGCGTGTCAAGAAATATCTGGTCAAGAACTCGTTCATCTTCCTGCCTTTCAATGCAGGCCCTCGTATTTGTCTTGGCCAACAGGTTCGTCCATTTTTCATTGTTGCCTATTTGTTCTAACGAGATTATCGCCGTCAGTATGCCTACAATGAGATGTCATTCATGCTTGTCCGTCTCATGCAGAGTTTCTCGTCTATCTCTCTCGAGCTCGACTCCTTCCCTCCCGGCTCTCTGCCTCCGGAGGAGTTCAAACTTGCTCCTGGCAGGAAAGGCATTGATAAGATTTGGCCCAAAACAACATTGACTCTCTACGTC
>Ga0153947_1000235_pt1 | contig 26658 bp, 23 predicted proteins | sample TSNJ031MetaG_FD_104697 | JGI IMG/M metagenome (GOLD analysis project Ga0153947, IMG submission 104697) | Attine ant fungus gardens microbial communities from New Jersey, USA - TSNJ031 MetaG | ecosystem: Host-associated > Fungi > Mycelium > Unclassified | place: USA: New Jersey, Wharton State... | reverse complement strand
GTGAGCGTCAATATCTGGGAAAGATAGCCCTAATGTCCGACCGAAGAGCCGTATGCCTTAATAGGGCACGTACGGTTCTGTGAGGGGCCTTGTCCGGTGACGGCGGGGCCTACTCGACCAATAAATCCTGCACAAACAATGCGACAAAATCTACAAAGTTGTCCCAATAATATTGCAGCATTCCAATATTACCATAATATTCCACTCTGCAAACCCGCGCCATTACAGGATGACTCGCCACGTTGTTCCTATAATGTCGCCCCATCCCGGATGGCTAGTCCCTGCGGGGTAACAAACCGAAATGGCGTCAACGGTCTGCAGATGAAGACATATATCCCGCGTGGGGTGCATGTAAAAAAACTACCGCACAACCAAAATCCGGTTGTGCGGTCAATACTCAAATTACAGATAAGACGTTATACCAAGTGACACGCCACCGTATGTCCTTCGGAAATTTCTTTTGATTTTGGCATCTCCTGCTTGCAGATATCCATACAGGAGGAACAGCGCGGATGGAATACGCAGCCGGAAGGAGGCTTGACCGGGGACGGGACATCGCCCTCCAACACGATCCGGTTGCGCTTGCGCTCCGGGTTCGGGATGGGGATGGCGGACAGCAGCGCCCGGGTATAGGGATGCAGCGCATTCCGGTACAGCTCATGCTTGCCGGCCACCTCCACCAAATGCCCCAGATACATCACGCCGACACGGTGGCTGATGTACTTGACGACGCTGAGATCATGGGAAATAAAGATATAGGTTAGCCCATGTTTTTGCTGTAATTGCTGCATGAGCTTAATCACCTGTGCGCGAACCGACACGTCCAGCGCGGAAACAGGCTCATCGCATACCAAAAGCTTGGGCTTTAGCGCCAAGGCGCGGGCGATTCCGATACGCTGACGCTGGCCTCCGGAGAATTCGTGGGGGAAGCGGTTGATATGGTGCTCCCCAAGCCCGACCTCCTTAAGCAGGCCCAACGCCCACGCTTCCTGCTCCTTGGGCGTCCCCACCCCGTAGACCCGGTAGGGCTCCGTGATAATTTTCTTCACCGTCATTTTGGGGTTCAACGACGCGTATGGATCCTGAAAGACCATTTGCAGCTTCTGTCTGGTTTCCCGGAGCTTTTGGCCGCTCAGATCGGACAGCGGCTCCCCGTCGAAGACGATGCTCCCTTCCGTTGGGTCTAAGACGCGCATGATTAAACGGGCCATAGTGGATTTGCCGCAGCCTGATTCGCCCACAAGGCCGAAGGTTTCGCCACGGTCAAGCGCAAGGCTGACGCCGTCTACCGCCTTGACATAGCCCACCGTCCTCTTGAAAAAGCCTTTCTTAATGGGAAACGTCTTTTTAAGTCCCTGGATGGTTAAAATGGCATCCTTACCCATCGTATTCACCGCCATTCCGCCGAGTATCGGCAGCATCTTACCTTGCGCCCGCCATCGGGCTCATATAGCTCCGGTTCTTTTTGCCGGCAGATGTCGTGCACCATCTCGCAACGGGGGGCGAACCGGCATCCGCTGTGCAGCTCCAGCAAATTGGGTACGGTTCCGTTGATGATGTACAGCTCCTCGTCCGTGTTATCCAGATTGGGCAGCGAGCGCATGAGCCCGCTGGTATAGGGGTGCAGCGGATTTTGAAAGATATCCTTTACGCCTGCGTACTCGACGACGGTTCCCGCATACATCACCAGAACGTTTTGCGCAACCTCGGCGACAACGCCCAGATCGTGGGTAATCAAGATGACCGACATGCCCACCTCCTGTTTCAGCTTTGCGAGAAGCTCCAGAATCTGCGCCTGGATTGTTACGTCCAGCGCCGTGGTCGGTTCGTCGGCTATCACCAAATCGGGGTCGCACGCCAGCGCCATTGCAATCATGACACGCTGGCGCATCCCTCCCGAAAGCTCATGGGGAAACTGGGTCATGCGTTCCTTGGCCGATGGGATCTCTACCATCTGCAAGAGGTTGAGCGTGCGGCTCGAAGCATCCTCCTCGCTCATCTGCATATGCAGCAGGATGGCCTCCCGGATTTGATCTCCGATCTTCATCAGCGGATTGAGGGACGTCATCGGCTCCTGAAAGATCATGGAGATCCGGTTCCCGCGGATCCGCTGCATCTGTTTCGGAGAATAATCCAGCAGATTCTCGCCCCGGAACAGGATTTTTCCGCCCAGAATCGTGCCGCCGCCCTTGGCCACCAGCTGTAAAACCGAAAGCGCGGTAACGGATTTCCCGCAGCCCGATTCCCCCACAATAGCGAGTGTTTCCCGTTCCCCCACATGAAAGCTGACGCCGTCCACCGGAACGATCATTTTCCCGCCTGCGCTGGGGAATCCGGTTCGCAATTCCTGCACGTCAAGTAATTTCGTTTCCACTGTGTTACCCTCCGGTTCAGTATTCAATGCGGGGATCAATGCATACATAAATCAAATCCACAATCAGATTGATAATGATGTATGCCATTGCGATATACAGCACAATTCCCTGGATCAGCGGGTAATCCCGTCGCAAAATCGCATTCAAAAGAAGGCGGCCGATACCGGGAAGGTTAAAGACCATTTCGATCGCAATGGCGCCGCCCAAGAGCACGGAAAACGTCATGCCCACCACGGTGACGATAGGAACCATCGCGTTTTTTAAAACATGCTTTAAAACCACCCGGTTGTCAGGCGCGCCCTTGGCCATTGCGGTGCGGACATAATCCTGGTCAACGATCTCCAGCACGCTTGACCGCACCATGCGCGCAATAAATGCGGACTGGGTAAGGCCCAGAGACAATGCCGGCAGAAACAGCCGGTGAAGGCTGCCCGCCGGATCCTGGAAAAACGGGACGTAGCCTCCAATGGGAAAAATCTGAATCTTGACGGAGAATAGCAGGATGAGGTTGAGCGCCAGCCAGAATTCCGGCATGGATACGCCTATAATTGAGAATACCATACTGATCTGGTCGATCACCTTGCCTTGCTTGATGGCGGAGACAATGCCCAGGCTGACGCCAATCAGCGTGGCAATCACCATCGAAACCATCGTAAGGGCCAGTGTGACGCCCAAATGCTCCCCAATCGCCTGGGTTACCGGTTGGTTGAGGAAGATGGATGTCCCAAGATCCCCCTTGAGCAGGTTGGAGAACCAGCTGCCAAGCTGCTTATAGACCGGCTGGTCGTAGCCCATCTGCCTGCTGAGCTCCGCCACCTGTTCCGGCGTCGCCTCCGGCCCCAGCATCAGGCTCGCGGGATCGCCCGGGGAAAAGAAGATCAGCATAAACACTATCACCGCCGGGATGAGCATGGTAGGGATAAGCTGTATCAGGCGTCTGAAGATATATGAAAGCATGGGCGTTATCTCCTTTTGCGGTTGGCGGATGAAGGCCAAAAACCGGGGCTGCCCGAATCCCGCGCAGTGCCGCGGGATCCGAGGCAGGGATTGGGTTAATCCTCCAGATAGCAGTTCCAGAAGTAGGTGAACGGCCCAGCATCCAGGTTCTGCAGCTTGGGACTCTTGACGGACAGAACGAATCCGTCACCCACCTTGATGAAGGGAACATCTCCATAGAGCCATTTCTCCTGGAACTCGTCCCAGATTGCCTGGCGCTTGGCGGTATCCTGCTCAGAGTTCAGGGCCACGATCATGGCGTCTTTTTCAGCATTTACCCACCAGCCGGGCCAACTGCCATCCAGATGCGGCATTACACCCGGGTCGGGAGTGAAGGTTGTGGCGCCGCTGAAAATATTCCACTCGGCGGGATTGGAGCGGGTCTGGACAATGGTCGCCCAGTCGACTACACGCAGGTCAACGTTGAGGCCGACCGCTTTCATCTGCTCCACCGCAACGACAGCAATCTTGTACATATACGGATATTCTTTGGTGGTGTACCAAACGATAGGCTCGCCGTTATAGTCGGTTTCCGCAAGAAGCTGCTTTGCTTTTTCGGGATTTTTCTGATTGTAAAGGCTTTGGCCGCCTGTGCTGTACATAGGCTGCTCGACAAACATCGCGGAACAGTCGATGCGGTAAAACAGGTCGCTGCCGTATGCCGCCTTCATGCACTCGTCCATATCCAGGCACGCAAGCAGCGCCTGGCGCGCTTTGACGTCGGAGAAGATGCCCTCCTGCTTATTCAGAACCAGCATCGGCCATCTTTCCGGCCGGATGGGGACGGGAATGCTGTTGGGATCGGCTTCAATGAGCTCGTACAAGTCGGTGCTGACCTGCTCGGAGTAGTGGTATTCGCCGGTGGCAATGCCGTCCTTGCGCACGGGATCCTCGGGGACGGGGATGAACAGCAGCTCCTCAAAATACGCGGTCTTTTTACCGAAGTGCCCGTTGGGCTCCTCGGATCTGGCGCTATAGCCCTCGAAGCGCTTCATTTTAACGTATTGGTCGGCTTTATGCTCTACAAACTGGTAAGGCCCGGTGCCGATGAGAAACTCTGCGGGAACGCCCTTTTCATCGGCGGCTTCAATGGATTCTTTGGGGTATATAGCGGTCTGCTGGTTGGGGAACGCCAGCAGCGTTGTTACGACGACGGAGGGCTGCGTCAGGTAAATGTCCACCACATATGTGGAGGTTGCTTCGATCCTGTCGAGAATTTTACCCAGGATAGCGCCATAGCTGGTTTTTTCCACCCAGCGGTTCAGGGAGGCCACAACGTCCTCGGAGGTCAGTTCCTTGCCGTTGTGGAACTTGACACCCTCCCGCAGCTTGATTGTATACTGGGTGCTGTCCGCATTGACCGTCGTATCCTCGGCCAGCATGGGAACGCTGTTGTAATCCTTGTCAATGGTGTAGAGCCCCTCGATCATGTGGAACGCGATCTCCTGTGTGGTATACGACGAGGTCATGTGTGCGTCCAGGCTGGCGGGCTCTCCGATCATCGCCACCTTAAGCTGGGGCTTGATCTGCGGTTCCCCGGAGGATTGTGCAGGCGTGGCCTCCGAGCTTCCCCCCGACACTGCCGGGCTTGCCGGACTTGTCGATGTTGTCGAGCCGCCGCCTGAACAGCCGGCGAGAACAACTGTCAACAGAATTGCCAATGTTAATGCAATTGAAATTACTCTGCGCTTTTTCAAGATGATTCCTCCTTATCGATATATTATTTCGGTGCGCGTTTTAGAAATTTACCTGGACGGGCGTCGCCCGGCGCTCCGTTCTCCACTACAATGGCTCCCCCTACCGCTACATACTGTATACCGGTGGGATGACTGCGGGGATTTGTATAGGTGGCGGTATCAGCGATAGTCTTGGGGTCGAATAGGACGATATCCGCGGCGTACCCCTCCCGCAGGAGCCCGCGGTTGCCCAGCCCAAACCGCCGTGCGGGCTTCGAGGTAATCTTTTCCACGGCGGCTTCCCAGCTGAGAAGCTTTTGATCCCGTGCAAAATCCTTCAGATACTTGGCAAAGGCCCCATATAAACGGGGATGAGGCAATTCTCCATCGGGAAGGCCGTCGGAGGCGGGGATGGTATGACGGGATAAAATCACATCCCGCATATCCTGTTGGTCGATGTGATTGAGCAAGACCGCAACCTCTCCCTGTTCCTCTATGTAAAGGTCGATCATAGCGTCTTCGCCGCCGACTCCCCGCTCCCGGGCGATCTCCTGAATGGATTTGCCCATGCAGGAGCGGTTCCGCTGTGAATCCAGGGACGAGATAATCACATTCTCCCAGCCGCAAAGCATGCTTAAATTATCCTCGTCACCCCAGTCCCCGTTGCGGAGCGCGTTCCTGACGGTATCGCGGAAGGCCTGGCTGCGCAAACCTTGAACCAGATCCTTCACGCCGCCCCGCAGACAGCCAGTGGGGAACAGGATGGACATGGTGCTGCTGCCCATGGTGTAGGGGTACATATCGAAGCCCAAATCCGCGCCACCGTCCATCTCGCTTTGGAGCTGAACCAGGGTCTCCCGCATATGTCCCCAATATTCTTTTCCCACATGCTTGAGGTGGCTGATCTGCACCGGAACCCCGCAGCAGCGGGAAAGCTCCGCCGCCTCGGCAAGGGATTTTTCAAAGCATCCGGATTCTGATTTCATATGGACGCAAACGATGCCGCCCTGTCGGGCTACGGCCTTCCCCAAGCGGTGAAGCTCCGTTTGGGTGGAATAGCAGCCGGGCGCGTACATTAGGCCCAGCGACATCCCCAAAGCACCGGCTTCCATGGCTTCCGCCACATACGCTTCGGCGCGCCGAAGCTGCTGTTCGCTCATCATTTGATCCGAAAATCCGTTTACCGCGATATAAACGGCTCCGTGGGGTAAAAGCGCTGCGATATTCTGGGCCTTGGGAAGTCCCTGCAAATAGGAGGCGTATTCCCCAAAGCTCCCGAAGATACACTCCGATATTTGCGGCCCAAAAACCGGCGCGCTGTAATCCCGCAAAAGCTGCCGGGTCTCTTTGGCGGAGGGGGCCACCCCAAACCCGCAGTTGCCTACGACAACCGTCGTTACGCCCTGCATCAGCTTTGGAAGATTGAGCGGGTCTTGCCCCAACACGATGTCGTCATGTGAATGAATGTCAATGAATCCCGGCGCCGCCATAAGCCCATCGGCTTTTATACACCTGAAAGCGCCGCTTGAGAGCTTGGGGGCGATTTCGGCAATCCTGCCGTCCCGGATCCCGATATCCCCGCGGTAGGCGGGGGCGCCTGTGCCGTCAACTATGGTTGCCTGTTCAATAATCAAATCCAGCATGGCGGATTCTCCTACTTATTCTTCATGCGCGGGTCAAGGTAGTCCCGAAACCCGTCGCCAAGCATATTGAGCCCTAAAACGGTAAACATGATGGAAATGCCGGGAAATATGGTGAGCCACGGGGCCACCTGCATGTACACGCGGCCCTCGCTGAGGATATTGCCCCAGCTGGGCATGGTTGCGGGAACGCCGACGCCCAAAAAACTCAGCGCCGCCTCGCCCAGGATCGCATAGGAAAAGATGAAGGACGCCTGGACGATGATGGGGGACACACAGTTGGGCAAAATGTGCTCAACTATAATACTCACGTCCCTGGCGCCGATTGACTTCGCCACCTCGACGAACTGGCTTTGCCGCAGGGACAGTATGTAGCTGCGAACCACCCTGGCAACGCGTGGCGTGTATACAATCCCCAAAGCCACGATCACGTTCAGGATGCTCTGTCCCATAGCGCCCATCATCGCAATCGCAAGGACGATGCCCGGAAAGGCCATCAGCCCGTCCATCACACGCATAATCCAGGAGTCGAGCCTTGGGTAATATCCGGCGGCCATCCCGAAAACCAACCCCAGGCCCACCGCGAATACTACGATGAATAGCGCTACAAACAGTGAGTTCCGCGCTCCGAACAGCACCCGGGTAAAGAGATCCCGCCCAAATTCGTCCGTCCCCATGGGGTTTGACAACCGTGGACTTAAAAGCCGGTCATCGACATTCATCGCTTCCGGCGTGGACGGCGTGAGCAGATTGGCGAAAACAGCGCACAAAACCACCACCACCACGATAATCAGCCCCGCCAACGCCGCGGGACGCCGTGAGAACATCCGCCGAAACGCTTCCCGGAATGATTTCATTCTTTACACCCCAATACTGATGTTAACTCGCCGATTTCCCCGATTACAGGCGGGTTTTCCATTTTGCGCCTGGTAAATTTAAAACCGTGTCCGGTCAAGAGGCTCACCACCGTTGCCCCAGGACGAAAATATTTTTGCTGTGCCAGCTTTTTTACCGCCCCCACCGATACGGCGCCGGTGGGCTCGCAATACAAGCCGAGATTTTTTTCCACCAGGGCTGTCGCCTCCAGAATCTCCGCCTCGCTGAGCGAGAGCATCATGCCGCCGGAGCCGCGCACGTTCCGGAGTGTCAGCGCCCCGTCCCCCTCGTATCCCATCAGCGGATCAAAGATGCCCCCTGCCACCGTGCCGCCCGTGCCGCTCCATCCCTCGACCTGATCCCGGTTGTTTTCAAAAGCCTGGGTAATGGGCTCGCACGCCTTGGCCTGCACACCCACCATCACAGGCATTGCATCGGTCAAGCCCATGGCTTTAAGCTCCGCAAAGCCTTTATAAATGCCGGTTAGAAGGGGCCCCGAGCCGATGGGAACCATGATGTAGCCGGGAACCTGTCCCTTCATCTGCCGGTATAATTCATAGGCGACGGTTTTGTCTCCCTCCAGGGTGTAGGGGTTTATGTAGGTTGAGGTCACGTTCACCCAGCCGTACCGCTTTGCGCATTCCAGGGCCATGTCGTAACACCGGCTGAAATGCCCTTTCACGCCGATGACCCGTGCGCCGTAGGACTGTGCCTGCATGACCTTGCCCGGATCGGCGGTCTCGGGGATGAATACCACGCAGTTCATACCTGCCTGGGCCGCGTAAGCAGCGGCGGCGGCCGAGGCGTTTCCCGACGACGAAATCACAATGGATGAGCTGCCCAGCTCCTTGGCGACGGAAACGCCGACGCTGGTGGGGCGATCCTTAAACGATCCGCTTGGGTTGAGCCCTTCGGCCTTGACGAAGAGGGAAAGCTCCGCGCCCCAGAGCTCCGCAAGCCTTTGGGCCTCCAGAAGGGGGGTGCCGCCCTCTCCGAGAGACACAATATTCTTCGGGTCTTTGACCGGAAGAAACGCGCGGAATATCCACATATCGCAGCGTTCGGAAAAGGCGCGCATAACGTCGGCGTTTTTGAGCATTTCTTCGCCGTAACGAACCTCCAAAATTCCTCCGCAGCACGGGCATGAGTACCGGTTTTCCAACGGGTAGCAGGTGTTACAGCTTCTACAGGTTAAGCTGACGGCATACATTCATTCTCGCCACCTTCCGTGCCGCCACGCCGCGGCGTCCGGCTCATCAGCATTAATCGTTAAGCTCCAGCAGGAGTTCGATTTCCACCGGAATATTCCCCGGAAGAACATTTACGCCGATTGCCGACCGGGCGGGCAATCCGATTTGGGAACCGAATATGTCTAAAAGGAGCTCCGAGGCCCCGTCCACTACCTTCGGCTGGTTGGTAAAGCTGTCGTCGCTGGCCACAAACGCAAGGATTTTTATAAAGGATTTGATGCGGTTAAGGTCTCCCAATTGGTGATGCAGGTTGGAAAGAATATTGAGCATTGCGCTTTTGGCAGCTTCCCTGCCTTCCTCCAGGGTGAGTTCCGCCCCCAGCTTTCCCAAAGGGTTTCCGCCGTCTTCGCTGGCCGGGCCGGTTCCGGAAGTATACGCAAGATGTTGGCCAAAATAACGAATCGGCGAATAAATGCCACCCTTTGGCGTCGCTTCCCGGATCTCATAGTTCCGTTCTTTTAATTTGGCATATACATCCATGCCGATACCTCCTCTGACAGTTTGTTTGGAATATACGATATGCTTTTACCCGGGGTGCAGAACCGCTTTTTTACTTGCCCGTCCCCTTATCGGAGCCGTTGCGCAGGATATCCAAATAATTGTAAAGCGTAAATTTTGAGATGCCCAGCACCTCGCAAATTTTCTCGCTGGATTTCGTAATCAGAAACGCGCCCTTGCCATCAAGAAATTGCAGCATTTTAAGCTTGTCCTGCTTCGTCATATCCTCGCATTGCTTTCCCACAATGCACATCCCCTCCTGAATCAAATATTCCAGCAGGTCGGATACGTTGTTTGCAAAGAATTCCTCGCCGTTTTCCTCGTGCTTCGGCGAGTACCGGTTGATCTCGCGCAGATACTCCTCCAGCCTTATTGATTCGGAAATATCCGTGTTGACGCATAAAGCCCCTATGATCTGTTTTTCCTCATTGTAAAAATACACAGTGGAGGAGCGCAGGGTTTTGCCGTCCCGTGTGCGCGTTATGTAATTGAACCTGTCGCCGTTACTCACCGTTCCGCGGATGACCTCCAGGCCGAGATTGCTTCCGCAATCCCCCACCTTGCGGTTGGTGATGTGGCCGTTGCGGATATCAATGATTGTTTTATCATAGTCACCGGTCAGATCGTGCAGGATAATTTCGCAATCCGATCCGAATTGATGCTCCATCAGATCCATAATTTTTGTAAGGGCTTCTCTGTCCAGGGTGAAATCCGGCATACTGTTATTCCTCTTTTACTTAGTGTTGGCTACATTGTATCAAAAAAATAGTAAGAAGTATATGATGAAATATGACACATTTTTAGTTTGATTGTTGTTACTTTTTTCAGAAAAAAAGTAAGAATTTGTCTGCGGGTACGCCACGCGGCCGCAGATAATGGCCTATATTTTCTGACGCTCTTGACGATCACGTTAGTATAAGTTAGAATTACAGAAGTGGCGCTGGAGGGTGAAGCAAATTCGCTTCATTGAAAGCGAAACGGTGGAATGAAAGCTGACGATTGCCGATGGCATTTAAGAGGAAAACCAACCATGCTTGATTTTAAACACGAGCTTCACAGGCTGCTTCAACAGGAGACGCAGCCCCTGCCGCAGGACGAGCTTGCCGAAATAGTTCAGTCCGGGCGGCTGATGCTGTCATCGCTGAATAAAAAACAATCGGATATCTCCCTCCAGGTGGAGGAAATATATGATATTGTCGGCAATATGGATACCGCCGCGCTTCAGGAGGCGCTGCAAGCGGAAAAGGGGCGGGCCGGGGAGTTGGCGGCGGCGGTTGTGGGATTATGCGATATTTTGGAGGATTTCCGCGCGTATGCCGCCGGGGCCGGGGAACCGGGGCTGGAGGAGCAGGCGCGGCTTATGTGGAAAAACGCCGGGCGCCTGATTGAGCGGTGCGGCTTCATCCGCCTGGGGGATGAGGGCCAGCCGCTGGATCCGGAAATCCATACGGTGCAATCGGCGGTATCCTCGCCTGTCCCGAGGGAGCATGTTGCGCGGGTGCTGCAAAGCGGCTACCGGCATTTGGGGACGGTGGTGCGCAGGGCGGCCGTCGTAGTGAGCAAGGGAATGGAGGACATGGCGGATGAGTAGAATTGTAGGAATCGACTTAGGCACCTCCACATCGGAAATAGCCTGCGTCATGGACGGCAAGCCCGTGATGATACCCAACAGCCTGGGCAAAACGGTTACGCCGTCGGTGGTACATATCGGCGGGGACGGTGAGGTTTTGGTGGGCGAACCCGCCGCGGAATACCTTTTTACCCGGCCGGACTGCACCTTTATGGAGGTCAAGCGGCTGACGGGAAGCGGACAGGCCCTGTGCGCCTGCGGTAAGGAGTATTCCCCCGAGCAGATTCAAAGCTATATCCTGCGCTATCTGGCGGATTGCGCGGAAAAATATTTGGAGGAGGCGGTCAGCCGCGCCGTAATTACCGTGCCGGCCTACTTTACCGACGTCCAGCGCCGGGCCACCGCGAAAGCGGGAGAGCTTGCGGGGCTTACGGTGGAACGCATACTCAACGAGCCGACGGCGGCGGCGCTGGACTACGGCCTGGCAAACCTCACCCAATGCAAGAACATACTGGTGTATGACCTTGGCGGAGGCACGCTGGATATCACGGCGCTGGAGCTGTTTGAGGGCGTAATCGACGTAAAGGCCGGCAGTGGCAACAACCGCTTGGGCGGCAAGGACTTCGACGAGGCCCTTATGCGCTTTCTCGCTGAACCGGGCGGGGACGAGCGTGCCCTCATGCGGCTGAAAAGGGCGGCGGAGGAATGCAAGATCGCCCTCAGCGCACAGGAAAGCTTCGAGGTATCCCTGCCGTTTTTGTTCACCGCCATGGGAGGAAGGCCGGTCTCTGTGGAAAAAACCGTCACGCGGGAGGAGTTCGAGAGCCTGATACGGGAAAAGGTCGAGTCCACCCGCGCGCCCATGATGACGGCGCTTTCCGACGCGGGGCTTGCCCCCGCCGATTTGGATATCGTGCTGCTGGTAGGAGGCTCCACCCGCGTTCCTTCAGTCAAACGGCTTGTGGCGGAAACGCTGAATACGGTTCCGCGCACGCTGGTCGACCCCGACCTGACGGTTGCCCGGGGCGCGGCGATCCAAGCGGCCATTCTGGATGGTACCCTCAGCGGCGACGAGGGGCTGGTGCTGACCGATGTGTGCCCGTACACTCTGGGCGCGGCGGTGCTGCGGGAGGGCGTTTACGAGGACAGAATGGTGTTCGACCCGATCATTCCCCGCAACACCGCCATACCGGCTGAAATATCAAAGATTTACTTCCCCGCCCGGGATTACCAAACCAGCGTGGAAATCGAGGCGTATCAGGGGGAATCGCTGGATCCTGAAAACAACGAGCGCCTCGGGGACGTTTTGCTTACCGGAATCCCCCCCGCCCGTCGGCGGAAGGAGCCGGTGGAGGTGACCTTTTCCTACGATATGAACGGTATTTTGCAGGTAAAGGCGAAGGTGGTTTCCACCGGAAAAGAGGTGTCGGCCGAAATCAGTACCGCCGGCGTGGAGCCCGCGCCGGTTTTGGACATCTCAAGGTGGGAGCTGGCCCCCGGCGCGAAGCGTTACCGTCCGATCCTGCGCAAGGCGGAAAAGTATATAGCGCAGGACGCGGAATGCGCCGGCGAGCTGGAGGTGCTGGCGAGGCAAATCAAGGAAGCCCTGCTTCTGGGGCGGGGGGAACACGCCGAAGCCCTGCGGGAGGAGCTTTTAGAGCTTCTGGAGTTTATGGATGTATGACGGAGATGGGGCATTGAACGGGGATTTGGGATACAGGTACTACCTGGTGGCGCTTTCGGCGGCGGAACGGGGAAACCTGAGCGAAGCCGCGCGGCTTGCGGGCCGGGCCCTTTCATTAGATAGCGGGCTGTATAACGCGCGCCGCCTGTTGGGGCTCTGCCTGTATGAGATGGGGGATTTGGAGAACGCCGCAAGGCTTCTCGCGGACTTCCCCGAGCTTGCGGACGGGCTGCGGGAGGCACGCGAGGAAACACAGGCCGGATTGGATGAGGCGGAGCGGCTCCTGGGGCGCGGCAAGTGGCGGGCGGCGCTGCGCGCGGCACAAAGCATACCCCACCAAAGCGTGCGGCTGCTGAATATACGCGGCTGCATCCTTGCCGGGGCAAAGCGGTACGCCGAAGCGGGCAGGCTGTTTGCCCTGGCGGTTGAAAAGGACAGGGGCGGCTGCGCCGCGCCGGAGTACCTTAAGGAGACCGCAAAGCGAAGGAAATCCTTTTGGGGGGCAGGGTAGATGAAGGAAAGCTGTTACGAGCGGCTCGGCGTGGAGCAAGCGGCGGATCCGCAGCAGATAAAGCGGGCATATTATACGCTGGTAAAGCAATATCCCCCGGAGCGGTTCCCGGAGGAATACAAGAAGCTGCGCGCCGCCTACGAGATTCTTTCAGACGAAAAGAAGCGGGCGGAGTACGACCGTGCCGCCCTGTTGCCCGAGGACGCGGCATATCTTCTTGAGCAGGCCAAAAAGCTTGAGCGAATGGGCAGTAACGCCCAAGCCGCCGAGGTATACGAAAATATACTGCGCCTGCACCCCGGCCTTGGGGAGGTGCGGGTGGCGTTGGCCCGTTCCCTTGAGAGGCAGGGGAAAAACGGAAAGGCAATCTCCTTATGGGAGAAGCTTTGCGAGGGGGAGCCGGAAAACGCAGAATACGCGTACGAGCTTGCCTTGAGCTATGACCAACGCGGCTGGCACAAGAAGGCTGTCGTTCAGTACCGGCGCGCGCTGGAGCTGGACGGCGGCAACATTGGTTGCTGGGTATCACTGGTCAACTGCCAGCTCAATAATTCGCAGGATCGGGACGCGGGCTCTGCCACCTGCAAGCAGGGCATCGGTGCGCTGCGGGAACTGGGCAGAGAGAGCATACGGTTATATGCCTACATGGCCGTGTTATCCGCAGAGGAGGATATGGCGGCGGAGCGGTATTTGGGCGAGATCGTCCGGCTCATGCGCGCAGGCGGCAATCAGCACGACGACCCCCAATACACGGTGAGGTTCTTATTAAATTCCGCGAGGCGAATGGGCGCCACAGGCTTTGTCAAATACATACGGGAAATGGCCGCGACCCTCGCGCATGTGGATGATGATCTGCGTGAGGAGCTGGACGAAGCGTTACAGGCCGAGAATATAGAATCGCTGGAGGAGCGGGGGTATTCCGTGCTGTTCCACGATCTTTTCGCCACCCTTGCGAACGGCTGCGACTGCGAGGATTGCAGGCTGGATTTGACGGCTATGGAATGCAATATCCTGGCGGACATAAACGGCTACCGCCCTAAGCTTTTGCGTCTGCGGGAGGAGCATCCCGATTTATATGCGATGCACGCCGCCTTTTTTAACGAGGCCCTGCGTGTGCGCGACGCTGAAAAGATGCTGTACCGGCGATTGAAGATCCTTTCAAAAAAGGGTTTGGCTCCAGCCGGGCTTATGGGAGATCCGGAAGATGAACCGTCCGCCCAGCCGCAAACCGTGCGCCGGGAGGGGCCGAAGGTGGGCCGCAACGATCCCTGCCCCTGCGGCAGTGGGAAGAAATATAAAAAATGCTGCGGGCGGTGACGGGTAACCCCAAAAAAGAATCAGCCCCGGAGGCGTTTAATTTGCAAAAAGAATTATTCGAGTGGCAGCGCGAATGCTTGGATATTTGGTTCCGGAGCGGCTGCCGTGGAATTGTAAACGCCGTTACCGGCGGTGGAAAAACCGTCCTCGCGCTAAACGCCGCAAAGCGGCTGGAGAGCTCCCTGCGGAACATGGCCACAAGCTGAAAATCCGGATCATCGTGCCAAAAACCTTTTTGGTATCTCAGTGGAGGGCCGCCATTCTGGAGGAGAGCGATATGCGGCTCTCCTTAAAATGTCAATTTCCACAATATTATAGCATAATCGCAGAAGCGGGCAATAGCGTTTTTATATAGGGCTTTTAGCTATGGTGAATTAAAAAGCACAAATTATCCTTATATCTAAAGTATCCTTGTTTTTTGCCGATAGAGATAATAGTGAAGCAGCAATATACAACGCAATAGGAATTGTGTCGCATAGCTTTAGAAGCGGATACAGCTTCTAAAGCATATGAGTGCGGTACGGAGGCAGGCAATGGTTATTCAACATAATCTCAAATCCCTTAACGCTTGGAGAAACACAAACAGCAATAACAGCAAGGTTTCAAAAAACCTTGAGAAGCTTTCTTCCGGCCTTAATATAAACCGCGCCGCCGATGACGCGGCGGGGCTTGCCATATCCGAAAAAATGCGCGGGCAGATTCGCGGTCTAGCGCAGGGGAGCAAAAATATCAAGGATGGCATATCCTTAATCAACACTGCGGACGGCTATTTAAACGAAATGACCGCCATTACGCAAAGGATACGCGAATTAGCTGTCCAAGCCTCCAATGGCACGTATGATGATGATGACAGGCTGCAAATCCAGAAGGAAATAGACCATCTTGTCACCGAAGTTGATGAAATGACTTCATCCGCGGAATTTAATGGGATAAAGCTGTTTCGAGGCGAGGTCGGGGAGATTTTGTATGCCCCTTCGGAGTTTGAAACGATTACTCCGATGGATCCGGCGTACATATATGCCAATGAGGAGTTTGGCGCATTGGGTGACGTAAGGATTATGAACGGGACACAGGCGGAGCAAACTGTTTCCGCAGGAAACACCCAGTTGGCCGCGCTTAACGCGGGGCCTGATTTTCCTAAAGAAGGCGTTTTTATCATTCGGGTGGGAATTCCCGGCCCTCCCGCAGCCACGCGCGACGCCGTTCTGGATTTTGGCGAGCTAAATGGCCCGGGCAGCGTTCTTAACGGCGACTTTAACTTAGACAATTTCCGCGAGTTTTTTATGGGTGTTGATACCGGAACAACCGACCCGGTTACCGGAAATACCGTGTATGCGGGCGGCGCGTTCAGCGATTGGATAAATGCGGGCGAGATGTCCTTTGAGGTAACAGACGCAGGCGCTATTTCCGTAAAAACCACCGGACTTGGCGGAAGCCAGGCCAATGTTACCATAGGGGCCACATCGTCTGTTCCGACTGGAAAAATTCTTGCAAATTCAGCGATATTTGGGGCGACGGCTTACGATACCGCCTATACAAGTGGTTATAACCTTACCGGAGTCAGCAGCGCTTTGCTAACCGTGCCCCTCACCGCTACCACTCACCCAATAACCGAAGCGCAATTGTGGTCGTTGATACCGGACAGCACCGTGTTCACCTTTCAGGTGCAAGAGTACACATGGTATGATCCAACTCCAACTTACCCTAATGGACGTTGGGGCAGCCCCAGTTCTGTAGTCGCGACGCAGTCATATACAAAGGCTGAAATCGGTGGGACTACACTTGCGCAGGCAAATTCGAACCTTTCGTCCCTGGCCGCCGCCCACCCGGATTTTAATTCTTTTTCAATCGGCGCCTCCAGCTTTGTAGACCGTGACGGTCAGGTGCGCATCTATTTAAGCAACTCATCCTCTCGCAATACAGCGCTATATCCTGAAGAATCCGGCAAACCTACCGGTAAATATACCCAAGGCGCGAATTGGTTGTATTCGACGGGCTATGCTTATGAGGCTATGTCGTCAGCGACGGCAGCGGCGGTAAATACCGATTTCCCCGTCGTGACAAGTAATTATCCCATTAAAGTATCGGATGAAATTGGCACGCTTGAGATAAAGATCAGCAATATACAGAACAACTCGGCTACAAAGAATGCGACGATTGTTATAAACTTTTCCGATAACACCATAAGGAGCGGAACCGCCGACGGAACGGTTCTCGAAACCTTCACAGCCGCCAGCGAAAACGATGTAACGGATATGGTGGCGAAACTCAATTTGGCGCTGAACAGATCCGAGTTTCAGCCTGTTCCGGCGCGGGTATTTCCCGAGGCAGGCGCAGCAAACTCGATTCCTTATCCGGTAGGTCAGGCGTCAATCGTTACCGTAAACGGAGAATCACGCCTGCGCATAACCGGCGCTGAGCGTATGTTTAGAATAGATATAGCGGAAAAGCAGTCAGACAGGCCGATGTTTTTCAATACCCGCACTGTGACTAACGGCACAAACCAGCCGCACATCCTGCAAATAGACGGAACTCCCTCTGTCAACATAACGATAGCGCCCGGAGACTATGGTACGGATATTAATGAGTTTGTAGCCCGCAATAAAAGCGCGTTCCAGCCGCATTACATCTTGAGGGCGGATGACAGCGGTAAATCCCTGGTTATTGAAAGCGTAGGTAAAGGTAATACAATCGACGTCCGCAATATACAATTTATAAGCCCAAGCCCCACTAATCCGTCAAACCTTCTGGGCCTCTTAGGGTTTGACAGCCCCATTTATGACAGCTCAAACTGGTTCGTGGACGGCGTCTCGCATCCGTCATACCAGGCGGAGCTGCCGCGAACGGTTATAGGGGTTGAAATGGCGGCGGAGCCTTTGTGGATTCAGGGCGGTGCAAACCGTGGCGAGGGCTTATATATTTTATTACCCTACCTGAGTGCATCGCGTTTGCAGTTTACGGCATATGAAATCCCGGAGGCGGCCGAAGACGCTGGCCTCACATACGATACCAGCGGCAAAATACAGGGCGGTTTGAGCGTGGTGTCTGTGGAAGAGGCCAACTCCGTTATCAACACCGTGGATAACGCTCTGAAGATCATCACAACAGAGCGCGTGAACTTTGGCGCGACATCAAACGCGCTGGAATATATGATGTCCTATGTTGATAACACACGCGAAAACCTGACCGCCGCCGAATCCAGCATCCGCGATTTGGATATGGCTAAGGAGATGATGGAATTTACAAAGAATAACATCCTGACACAAGCCGCTCAATCCATGCTTGCCCAAGCGAACCAGCTGCCGCAGGGGGTTTTAAGCCTGCTTCGTTAGCCTGAATACGAACACTTATATTCCACGAAAAATCCCGCCGGGAATTATCCGGCGGTGTAATCGCCACCACACCCCGAATAGCCGAGTATAATGACCCCATTGGAAAAAGCCGTATTCATCGCCTTTTGGTGATGAATACGGCTTTTCAGGCAAACCGGCTTGCCCCATTTTGTGTCACTACAGCAATTGCGGAAACAAACCGGAAACCGGCAGCTGCATCTTTGCCGTATGCAATTGCAATCAAGGTTGCCAGGCATTCCGGGTTTTAATTGCAATTGCGATAAACACATTTCCGGGGAAAAGTGTCCGCGTATATTTTGCAGGCATTGAATCATTCGCCCTTTTCGGAAGAATTCGTTTGAAAGCGGCGCTAACACTTTCACCCTCTTTCCGCTTGGATGTTAATTGCCGTGGAACCTTGCGCTATATATTAAGACATGCTATAATGGGGTATATAAAAATATTCGCAAAAGAAACGGGTGGTATACCTTGGGGGAATTGCTTTCTGTTACCGATGCTGCGCGGACGCTTAAGGTGAGCGGGCAGCATGTGCGCGCCCTGATCCGCAATGGTTTGCTAAAGGGGGAACGCGTAGGCAAACAGTGGATCATCGGCAACAAAGACTTACAATTATATATTAAAGACCATAATGTAATTATAGAACCGGATGACCATCCTCGCGCATCGGACATACTGCCAAATATTGTGGCGCTTTCTTTTTTTTCCGGTGCAATGGGGCTGGATATCGGTATGGAAAAAGAGGGAATTTGCCCGCTTCTTGCTTGTGAAATTGATAAAGAAACACGGAAAACCATACACGCCAACAAACCGGATATTGCCTTAATCGGTGACATCCAAGACTACAGCGCTGATAGAATCTTGGAATATGCCCGTGTTCCCAAGGGCCACCCAATAGATATTATTTACGGCGGGCCGCCGTGTCAGGCATTTTCGACGGCAGGCAAACAGAGAGGGTTTGAGGACGAGCGGGGAAATGTATTTTTAACATTTATCGAGCTTGCCATAGAATTAAACCCGGCGTATTTAGTAATTGAAAATGTGAGGGGCTTATTGTCGGCCGGGTACCCGCTTGATACAGACATGCCCGCAGTGAAAGGCGGAGCCTTGCTGCACATTATCCGGCGCCTGAAAGAGGCCGGATACGCGGTATCATTTGAATTATATAACGCTGCCAATTTTGGCGCGCCTCAAATAAGGGAGCGCGTCGTAATGATATGTAAAAGGGGAGGCAAAGCCGTAAGCTTCCTGTCGCCTACACATGCGGAAAACGGTTTGTTCAACTTACCGTCGTGGATTACATTGGGAGATGCCATTTGTGATTTGAATGTTGAGCATCATTATGTTTGCTTTCCGGAAAAAAGGCTTCAATATTACCGCATGCTAACCGAAGGCCAGAACTGGCGTGATTTGCCGGATGATGTTCAGCCGGTAGCTATGGGTAAATCCTACACCTTATCCGGCGGCAAAACAGGGTTCTATCGCCGCCTGCGGTTTGACCGGCCCTCGCCCACGCTTGTAACGCACCCCGCAATGCCCGCCACTGATTTATGCCATCCGGTTGAGGACAGGCCACTGAGCATTGAAGAGTACAAGAAAATACAGGGCTTCCCGGACGACTGGGTTGTTTGCGGAAGCATTCTTGATATTTACAAGCAGATCGGAAACGCTGTGCCGATTCCTTTGGGGCAGGCGGTGGGGAGAACGGTCATTGCTGACATGGAGAACCGCACCCTGCCAAAATATGGGGGTTTTCCTTATTCCAGATACCAAAATACAAATCACATGGCATTTGCCCGGGAAATAGATGCTGTCCTGAACGCCTTGAAAACCCGTGCCCGATGAACTCTGTTATTCGCCAAGATAATCATTCGCAATGCGCACGTGATATTCCGCGCCTACCTCCTGGAATATTTCAAGAAGCTCAGCAAAGGTATTTTCGTCTGCGCCGACGGCGTTCCAAAAGCTGCCACCGATTAAAACCGCGGGGCAGTTATTCATGTCAAACAGTTTTTTGGGTAATGACCAAGTGTAACGGTTACCCTCACCGTCCGGATTATAAGGTAAAGCCAAATATGCTTTACAGCTTGGGTTTGCCGCGGATACCCTGAGCATATCGCGTTTGGCAATTTCTGTTTGGTCTAAATTAGGCTTAACAGTTTTGAGCGAATAGTATTCCTCAGCGCCATCCTCACGCCTGACATATAAATCAAATCTGGTAACCAAATCAACATGCCGGGGGTTGTTCAAAACGATGATCTCCTGGAGCTCTCTGTCCCAATTAGTCTGTTGCGGGGTACCGGCACCCCTTTGAGATGACAGCAAATTGTTGATTGCTTCATCCTGCCACGTGTTCAGCGTCACGGTTTCCGCATGTTGATTCTCGGCATGCGCTCCGCTGCCGAGCGCAATTTCATATGCGATTTGCTCATATACTCCCTGTCCAAATGAGGTCACGAAGGAACGTTCAAATTTTGATCCTTTCCAAATCGCTTGTGGCACCAGGCGGCTTCCAAAAGGGTTTGTTTCCGCAATATTTTGCATGTCGGCGGATAGCTCGTTTATCCTTCGATTTATAATGCCGTCCATCTTTTCCCGGATGCGCTCTTTAATCCTTTGCTTTGTTTCCTCTTTCATGTGAGATGCTCCTTACCTGTTGATGGTTCAATTATAACATTGGCTTACAAAGAATACCAGTATAATAACGTGTCTTCGGATCGGAGTACTTGAAAAAAGCCGTATTCATCGCCTTTTGGTGATGAATACGGCTTTTCAGGCTAACCGGCTTGTCCTATAGAAATCCCCATTAAATCTTGCACAAAATATGCACTATATGTTTGTCGCTATTCCACAAGGTTGTCCCAATGCTGTTGCGGCAGTCATTATTTACCATAATATCCCACCCCGCAAACCCGCATCATTATAGGACAAATCACCACGTTGTTCTTACATGCTCGCCCCATCTGCTGCCAAATCCTCGTGTAAATCGGTAATGATATCACCCTTGGAGGCGGTGGCAAGCACATCGAAGGGAAGGCCGGAGGCGGAAACGGGATAGATGCCGTTTGTATGATCCACAAAGTAGGCCTCATAGCCGCCTTTCTTGACATCCTCGACGGACATATCCTTGGTGAGCTGATAAACAAGGGCCGCGACCATCTCCATATGGCCCAGTTCTTCGGTACCATAATGTTATTGATGAGAATATGAGGGGCTATTCTCCGGTAAGGACATTCGTTACCCGCGGATATAGTATAATTTTAAAATCATCGGGGGATGTGCGCCATCGGCCGCTAACCTCCTTGCTGTACACAACCTTTTCCAGTACCTCCTTAAGCAGTTGATTTTTTTGTAACGCGCTTGGCAGGGTATTGTATACGGGTAAGAGCTCCTCAAATTCTGGTGTGATTTCTATTTTACCTTTCCCGCGGAGGACGTCCAGGCGCAAATCGGCCTTTGCTTTCTCCAGGGCGGAAGCGTTTGCTTCGCGGCGTTCATCCAATAGCCTAAGGCGGGTGAGAAAGGTTTCGGTATCATATATTTCTTGCTCCAGCAGGTTATGGAGGTTGTCCAGTTGCTTATTTATATTTTTTGCATCCTGTTCCAAGGCTTTAACCGCCGTTTGCTTTGCGTCCCTCTCCCGCTGCATATCAGGGGAATCATTATTAACCGGAAGGTTTACCTGATACCCCTCCAGCCAAATAGCCAATGCGTTTAACACTTTCTCCTCAACAAGGTGTAAGTAGGAGGATACATTATCACAGGATGTGGAGGCGCAGATTAGCGACGGAGGAGTTTTTCCGCGGGTATCCGGCCTGCGGGACATGCGCCGGCCGCATTTTCCGCAAACGGCCAAGCCGCATAACGGGTTTTGCGTTTCACGTTTGTCCGTGGTGCGGGGCGTGGCATTGGAGGACAGGATATACTGCGCCTTTCTCCAGGTTGCCTCATCAATAAGGGCCTCGTGCAATCCGTCCACTACCCGGCAATCCTCCAAAGCCTTGCGGGGCCTTGTGTAAACGCGTTTGCCGTCCACCACGCTGCTGACATGTCCCCGCCAGTTCCAGCGTATCTTCCCAATATAAACCGGATTAATCAAAATATCCCGGATTGAGCTCTGTGTCCATCCATTACCCGAGGAAGACGGGATTTTCATATCATTCAGCCGACGGGAAATCAAATATGTCCCCAATGGCTTGTGTCCGGCCTCATTATTTATTTCGCCGTTAACAAACATATGAAAGATCAGCCGGATCACCTCGGCCCGCTCAGGGTTTATGGCCAGTGTGAAGCCTTTATCATAAGGAATCTTGACCCGATTGTACCCATACGGGGCTTTATTTGCCACATATTTACCCTCCATCACAGAGGCCAGCCGTCCGCGCTGGAGCCGCCGGTTAATGCTTTTATACTCCCGGCGGGACATGAATAGCCCAAATTCAAAATATTCCTCGTCAAATTCGTTGGCGGGGTCGTAGGTCTTCACGGGTGTGATGATCCGGGTGCCGGAGTATTTGAAGGTTTGCGCCATTATGCCCTGATCGATGGTATCCCCCCGGGCAAGGCGCTCCACCTCCATGACCAGCACGCCATCCCAAAGGCCTTGCTCAACCTCACCGAGAAGCTGCCGCATAACCGGCCGGGCGGCAATCGTTTCGCCACTGACGACTTCCCGGTATATTTTGGAAATCACTATGCAGAGCCTTTCGGCCAGGGCTGTCAGCGCGGCTTCATGCCGGGCGAGGGTTTCCCCTTCCCCCCGCCGCTCCGCTTCCGCGTCGGCCCTGCTCTTGCGCAGGTAAACACAATACTGTGCCACAACAACACCTCCTGATATATGTATATGCGAGTTGTAATACTATACAATTTGCTTATGCATATTTTTTTGTTTAGACGGAGATGCCGCGTATGGGACAACCCCGATTTACCATAAACTGTGTGTAAGAGGTGAATCGAATGTCAAAGCTTTCCTCCGATCCGTTAAAAACCGGAAATATAGTCAAAGAATTTTATCTCGGTAAAACCCATGTTTTGATCTGCGACGAAGCCTGCCGCAACAGGTCGCTTGAAGACCAGCGCCAAAGCCTGCATAATGTTTCCCGCATCGCGTCCGAGGCTTTGAGGGAAAGGCTGGTCAGGGAGGCAGGGCAAAATCAGGGGGATAATACATAGCCGGGCCGGATTCGGCAGTGTAAAAAGGGGATAAAGCATAATACTACTCCGCAATTAAAATCCCCCAGATTTTAATTGCGGAGTAGTATTATATCCGGTATGCCGATGGGTGTGCCGGTATCTGCGTCAATCCATGAAATTTGCCGGGCTACGGCTATATTTATGACTACGCCTCTGGCGAGTCAAGGTCATGGAGTACACGCGTAATCACAATATTAAGGTTTTTATAATCTCCATATAAATCGAGAATCTCGCCGCTGTCCAGCAAACGCACGACTGGGCGCATGGAGTTTTCGTTGTCGATAACCTCCGCGAGATCACCGGTAGAGAGCTCGACGAGGCTGGCAAGAGGATATATCTCCAGCTTTTTTATAAAGGCAAGCACGATATCATAATCGAAGGCGCTTCCCGCGCCGCCCATAATATATTCTACAGCTTCAAAAGGCTGCAACGTTTTCCGATGGGGACGATTTGAGGTAAGCGCGTCATACACGTCCGCTATGGAAATAATTTTGCTGATAAACGGGATATCCTGTCCGGTTATGCCCATGGGGTATCCTGTGCCGTCAATTTTTTCATGGTGAAACAGCACGGCCTTCCAAAGCTCCTCATCGCCGATCCGGTTTTTTTTGAGATAATCATATCCGGCGACGGAGTGGCCCTTCATAAGCGCAAACTCCTCGTCACTCAAAGGCGTGGTTTTATGGATAATTTCGAGCGGCATAGCAATTTTGCCAATATCATGAACCATGGCGCATAAGCCTATCCGGTTTTGTTCTTCCTTATCTAGCTTGAGCTGCTGGGCGATTGCAATGGAAAGAACCGCGACACTGAGGGAGTGGTGATATATAAATTCGTCAAAGCTTTTCAAATCATTGATATTGACTAGGGTGCCTCGGTGCCGGAGAAGGGCGTCCACCAACTGTGAAACAGTTCTCCCCACATTGCGGGTCATCTGAAAGGATGATTCCCGGGTTCCTTCACGGGAAAGGGTTGCCTGCTGAAAGAAGTCCTCCAGCGAGTCCAGTGCGCGTGCCTGAAGTTGGGGCGAAAGCGCAGGGACGGGCTTGGTAATAAGCCTGGAAAGGTCATATTCTTTATCCGATGCTCTGGTTTCGGTGTCGAGGGTCTGACGAATTTCCCGGTCTTCTTTAATATGGGTCGTTTGTATACCGCGCCTTTCTATTTCTTCGATCAGCTCGCGGTTGAGGATGCTATCTTTTCTGACAAGCGGAATCCCAATTACGTCCGGCGTGAAAATATCAACAGCAAGAACCATTCCTTCCTCAAGATCTGCGATCTGAACCAACTTCATCACTATGTCCTCCGGCTATTGTAGGCGTACTATATTTTGAGCGGAACGGTGCTCATTATCATATAATATCACAATAAATGACTAAATGCTACAATTTGATGCAAAAATAACAGGCAAATTATCGGATTCAGGTGAGTAAATGTAAAAATTGCAATCAAGAGCAACAAAAATTACCGGGACGGAGATGTAAAAAACCAGGGATCTGATTACATATAACATGATGGAACCAGTTCTTCGGTACCTAATGAAGACCCGAAATGGCAGCATATTGAGGTATCGAAATTGCGCTTTTCTGTTACCGGGAAATCGGACAAGCGGCGATACAGCTTGGTATGTGATGGAAAGCCGGATCCAACAGCGAAAAATGCCCGTGTGTTTAATGTCAGCGTAAAGGTGTTGATTTGAGATGGCCATTCATGTAATTTGATATGGGTTATTTAATTATATTCCTTGATATTTACATGAATATATGATACAATAGTGTCAATACTCCGCACAAGGAGGGAATGGCATGTATCGAAAAATCATGGAATATCTGAACGCATGGAAAAACAGCCCCTACCGCAAGCCGTTGATTTTGCAGGGCGCGCGGCAGGTTGGCAAGACGTACTCCATATTAGAGTTTGGGCGCGAGCAATACGAGAACGTCGCTTATTTCAACTTTGAGACTGAGCCCCGCCTTGCCGATACCTTTGCCGAGAGCATTGACCCCGGTTACCTGATCCCTATTTTATCGCGCTTGTCGGGGCAGACGATTATCCGTGAAAAGACGCTGATCGTTTTGGATGAAATCCAGCTCTGTGAACGGGCTCTGACCTCGCTCAAGTATTTCTGCGAGAACGCTCCGGAATACCATATCGTTGTTGCCGGCAGTCTGCTTGGTGTGGCGGTAAACCGCGAGAAATTCTCCTTTCCGGTCGGCAAGGTGGATATGAAGACACTTCACCCGATGGACATGGAGGAATTCCTGCTGGCCTGTGGGGAGGACGAGCTTGTCGAGCAGATCAAAGCCTGCTTCCAGAATGACGCGCCCATGCCCTCGGTTTTGCATGACGCGGCCCTCTCCTATTACCGCCAATATCTTGTCGTGGGAGGCATGCCCGACTGCGTAAGCAAGTACCTTCAAACCAAGGATTTCATTCTGGTGCGTCACACGCAGGACATGATCCTGGCCAGCTACTTAAATGATATGAGCAAGTATAACTCGCAGAACGAGATCAAAAAGACGCGGCTTGTCTACGACAACATCACGGTGCAGCTTTCCAAGAAGAATACACGATTCCAGTACAAGCTGATCAAAACGGGCGCGCGCGCCGCCGAGTTCGAGAATGCCATCGAATGGCTGGCGCTTTCCGGTATCGTGACTCGTATTTATCGCGTGGAGCATCCCAAAAAGCCGCTGGAGAACTACCGGAATATCGACTCATTCAAGACCTATGTGTCCGATGTGGGCCTGCTCTGCGCCAAAAAGGAGATTGTTGCCGAAGATGTGCTGTACCTCTCTCATGAACTGGACGATTTCAAGGGCGGCATGGTTGAGAATTATGTTTGCTGCCAGTTGACCGCGAGCGAGTACAAAAGCTATTATTGGATGTCCGAGCGCGGCGCGGAGGTGGATTTTATCATTCAGCGGGACGGTAAAGTCATCCCTATCGAGGTCAAGTCGGCGGAGAATACCAAGGCCAAGAGTTTAAATATTTATATCGGTACGCATAAGCCGAAGTACGCGATCAAGCTATCTACAAAGAATTTTGGCTTCGAGGACGGCAAAAAGACGGTGCCGCTGTATGCTGCGTTTTGTATTTGACAATATCAACACGGCTATCCACTTCAACTTAAAGAAGCTATAATATCTCAAGCCGGCCACGTTTGAAAAGGTGGCCGGCTAATAATTTGCAAAGGGAGATATTGTGGCGTCTATTGTTAAAAGAAACAAAAGCTATGCCGTTGTATACGGCTACACAAATGAAGAGGGGGTGTATAAACAGAAATGGGAAACCTACAAAATTAAGGAGGCGGCGCTAAAAAGAAAAGAAGAAATTGAAAACCCCATTGAGTTTTTAGTCCAAAAAATTTGCACTCATACGATTAGCGATCTGCTGGATGAGTATGTACAACTCCATGGCTCCACTAAATGGAGCTTTTCTACTTATGATAGCCGGATAAGATTAATTGATAACTATATTAGGCCAATTCTGGGGAATATCCCCTTGCTACGTATAGACCGCCATTTATTGAGTCGCTTCTTCTTTGAACTAAAAACTCGTTATGAACCTCAACCCACCGAGGTGACAACATTCGAAATATATAAATTAACCCGTGGTGCTATTAAAAGATGAGGGATTTGATACAGATGGGATTGGGGTTGCCGATGCAGACATTGATAAGGAAAGCGACCGCAAAAGCCAGAAGTTTAGAGGACAAACGC
>Ga0153947_1000234_pt1 | contig 26663 bp, 29 predicted proteins | sample TSNJ031MetaG_FD_104697 | JGI IMG/M metagenome (GOLD analysis project Ga0153947, IMG submission 104697) | Attine ant fungus gardens microbial communities from New Jersey, USA - TSNJ031 MetaG | ecosystem: Host-associated > Fungi > Mycelium > Unclassified | place: USA: New Jersey, Wharton State... | reverse complement strand
AATGGGTCGGGGCTCGAGTCAGGAGAGGCCTCTGCTTTGACGAGAGCAACGAGCTTTGAGCTTGGTGTTTGGATCGGACTGGCGATGTATGGAGGTTGAGGAGGAGCTTGAAACTTAATTGGGCTGGGATGAGGATGAGAAGGTGATGATAAAGGGGGAACTTGTGTTGCAACATTCATTTCTCGAATCTTCTGTTGCAGAAAGTTGTTGAAAAATGTCCTCGAATCTTCTGGCCGATAATTTTTCTGCAGAGGTGCATGTTTTGGTTGAAGATGAGGAGGTTGAGGAAGAGGCCCCAGCGCATTTGCGAGAGAAGAGGAGGAATTGTGCATTGTTGGCGGAGAAGGTGTCGGATAGGCATTGGTCAATGAGGCTGTGCGCTGAAAAACCTGTTGTGCAAAGGGCGATGTCTGGAACGACGAAGTCTGTCCTTGAGGAGGATTCCAAGTCTGTTGGGTAGGGTACCAATATGCACTGAGCGCATATAATCAGTAAAGATTGCACATGATAAACCGAGCTTACGATGGCTGTTGATCCGTCAAGATTCGGGCTGCATTGTCCCTCGCAGATGCCCAGTATCCCCCATCATTTGTTGGCTGCTGGGGCACAGACAGATACTGAACCTGGTGATCAAACTCAGAATAGAGCGGTAAGCTCTCCTGAGCGTTGTGTGGGGTATAATATTCCGGCCGAACATATGTCGGCGGTGCTGCAGTGGTATACATGTTACTTATATGTCTTATTGCTGAGCCTCAGTCAGCCTAACGCCCAAATCTTTTCCCTAAACATACCGTGATTTGTAGGTGTAGCAGAGGCCATCGGGTATACAGCAAGAAGGCCCTGAGCATTGTGCACTGAATCAGCTGCCGCAGTACCATAGCGGATGTTTTGTTGGGCATGTTGGAAAGTTTCGTTGTTCATAGAATGCTGGTCCTGAGGACGCCAGCGATGGTGGTTGTCCATGACTATGGAAAACCAATATTGGAAGTGGAGAATCACACGTTATGCGTGACAGGGTTTTTTTTGTTAGCACGACTTACCGATCTGCCTCTATGTCATGTCAGCGCCTCAGAAACGCAAGCACATCCGCATCGCAGACTTTGGGCAAGGCTCAAAGCCTCATAGGGACACTCATGGCACTCAAATACCCAAGAAATCCCGATATGCTGATCTCTCAGATAATGAAAAGCCTCCGCAAAATGGCATAACACCACACCATAAGATGCTGAATGGTTATTCATTCAAGAACAAAAGACCCAAGCACGAGAAAACGTTGTTGTCTGCAAATACAGGAGAAGGATCTGCACCTAGACCAAGCAAGACAGTCCGTTCCCAGCTGCAGGAGCAGCGGGAACAACTTCCCATTGCAAAGGGTAGGTGTCTAAATTTAGAACTATCATTAGTTTTTACTGGGAGTTAGGCCGTGATGCTCTCATCGAAGAAATTAGAAACAATGAAATCACAGTTCTTCTAGGAGAAACCGGCTCAGGAAAAACAACCCGTAAGCAGACTTTGAACTCTTTTTCAGCATCTCATTCATGATTTAGAGGTTCCCCAATATCTGCTTGAAAGCGGTTTGGCAACAAGCGGCATAATAGCCGTGACCCAACCTCGTCGCGTCGCTGCCACCTCTCTTGCAACCCGTGTATCTAAAGAACAAGGCGTGTCACTAGGCTCTTTGGTCGGCTATGCTGTGCGTTTTGACGAGAGATATACCCTGGAAACCCGGATTAAATACATGACTGACGGAATGATTGTACGTGAACTCATGTCCGATCCCTTACTCCTCAAATACAGTGTTGTCATTGTCGACGAAGCTCACGAACGCACCTTACGCACGGATCTCTTACTCGCAAATCTCAAAACCATCCAACGACGAAGGAATGTCGCCGAGGATGCAAAGGGAAAGGGAAAGGCAGATAAACTCAATCCCTTGAAAATTGTGGTCATGAGTGCTACGCTCGATGCCGAAAAATTCAGCAAATTCTTCCACAAGCAAGTACATTAAGCCTCAACTACACTTCTCCGCACCAACCAATTTCTACAGTGCCAAAATTATCTACATTAAAGGTCGTCAGCATCCGGTTACAATATACCACTCCGCCGAAAGCCAGATAGACTACGTAGATGCAGCCATGCGAACATTCTTCCAAGTTCATCTAGACCAATCCCCTGGCGATGTTCTCATTTTCCTTCCAGGCCAGTCCCCTCCCCCCCTATCCTCTACTCGTAATCATTTTGTTCAACAGGTCAAGAGGACATCGAATCTCTCGAGAAGTCTATAACTTCTCTCTCGAAATGTCTTCCTGCAGACAAAATGGACGTTCTCGTGCTCTCAATGTATGCATCCCAATCTCAAGTATCCAACGCTAGAGTATTCGACCCTGTTCCTCCAAACACTCGGAAATGTATACTGGCGACTAATATTGCTGAGACGTCAATCACAATACCTGGAGTGAAATACGTTATTGATACGGGAAAATGCAAGGAAAAACACTATCTAGCCAGGGATTCTGGTGGAGGTGAGGGAATTTCAGCCTGAAAATTGATCTCGAAACAACTTGAAACGTTCAACGTAGGTTTCGACACACTGTTGACGCGAGACATAACCAAATCATCGGCAATGCAACGTGCAGGCCGTGCAGGCCGTGAAGTTCGTCCTACCTGCATCTTCATCTGTCCCTCGTCCCTAACCGAGGATTCGCAAACTAATAGGGTAAAGGCGTATGCTTCCGCCTCTACACCGAACAAGCCTTTAGCTCTATGTCTCTTACGTCAGAACCCGAAATCCTGCGATGTAGTCTCACATCTAGCATCCTACAACTCAAATGTATAGGTCAAAATATGGGAGAACTGGACCTCATGGATAAACCCGAGATTGATTCCGGTAACATTGCTCCTTTCCTTGAGAGATCATGATCTTACGATTCTTCCTCCAGTTCGCTCCGCGCTCCAAACTCTTTGGCTCCTGGGCGCAATCGACAAGAACCACAGACTCACTCCTTTGGGTCATCAGATGGCCATATTTCCTGTCGAACCTCACTTCTCCCGTTCCATTCTCGCTTCTGCCCCCTCCTCTCTATCCTCGTCAGCAACCACACAGGGCTGCACAAAAGAAGTCCTCACAATTATATCCATCCTCTCTTCCTCTTCCAAACTTTTCCTCGACAATTCTTCACAACGTGAAACTGTCTCCTCCGTCCGTCTCAAATTCAAACATCATACCGGTGACCATATGACAATACTCAACGCCGTCCGCGCCTATGATGAAATCTCTACTCATCATCACCGCGGCACAGCATCAAAAAGTGAAAAGAGAGAGTGGTGCAAGAAACATTTCATCAATGAGAGGACGTTGATTGAGGCGAAGAAGATTAAAGAACAATTAATCGATGTTTGCAGGAAACTCAAATTAGATCCAGAGGTTTCTTGTGGAGAGAATGATGAACTGGTCTTGAATAGTCTTGGGTTTGGACTCGTTGGAAATTCGGCGTTTTTACAACAGGATGGAAGTTATAAACAGACGATGGGACATTCGGTGAGCACTTGCAGCATAATATCATTGAATCGTCCCAAAAGTTTACTATCCACTTGTTTAGATTGTCAAAATACACCCAGGATCGACGATGATGAATGAAAGAGTCCCTGCGATTATATATGACGAACTGGTGTATACGAATCAGATTTATGCACGAGGTGTTTCAGCGATCGGAAAAAGCTTCTTTGTGAATCACCCTGCTCTCAGTCAGCGGCAGGCTTAGCCCTGCACACCTATTTGTGCACTATGCAATATTGAAAGTAAATTATGTAGCTTATAGTTTAATAACTAGTCATATCTCCCCACAGTCAGTAAGATGATTACAAATCTCCAAGTGAACTCCAAGCACCAGGTGCTTTCCCTAATACACCTAGTTTTCTCCACACCTCCTTTGCAACAGTCTTTTCTTTGCTTGTCAAGAACAGAATCAAAGTCGAAAATCTCGGGACTTGGGCCATATTTTCCATGTACTCCCTGATTTTAACTTCATCCTCTTTGGTCGGAGGAGAGGACAAAACTACCAGGAAGACCTCAAGTATTGAGGTGAGTAGTGGAGGTTCTAGCGAAGTGTTGCAGAAAGAGGGAATGGTTGAAGGAGGTATGGTCTGTTGGAGATAAGGGTCAAGTCAGATTGACATGAAAAAGGTCCTCAACACACTTGAAGCAGGTTCCAGCGCTCCGTACTTGTGAGCATGGATCGCCACATTCTTACCATGTCAAACAAAGTCGCCGGAGCCTCGATCAAAGCACCATGAGATCGATTAGCTGAATCATCGGAATTGACGACTGGTGCAGTTGCCGGAGCCGAAGATGACGATTTGTTGCCAGCAGTATCTAATGGCTGAGATCGAGCTGTAGACAAAGTACCATCCTTTTCCGTTCCCATCCTCGTGGGGAAAATTGTACTTTGCCCTGACGCATGGAAAATTCCGCCGCCCACTTTACCAACCTTTGTTTGTCGTACTTGCTTAGCTTCTACAAACGATGATGATTTAGATGAAGGTTCCGGAGTAACAGGAGGTGATGTCAATTTCTCTGGTGGAGCTAAAGAGGTCAACGGACGATCGGTAGACGAGGTGGCAGGGGTGGCGGAGGCAAGGAAGCCACTAGAAGATGATTTCAGCCCGGAATCGGGGGATTGAGGGGAGGAAACCTCCGAAGTCCGTGAGGATACTCCTTGAATGCCTACAGATGCTGATTGTGGTTGCATCGTTTTCAACTCCCCAGCTTTACTGAAAGATGAGGTCATGGACTGTTCAAGGCTGGTTGAAGGTATTGGTGGTTCAACTATGGTTATCGGCACGCGACGCCGTTTTGGTGAGGTCTCAGGGTCGAGAGTGGATTTGTTGGCTTCACGTCTATCAAGTTTCTACGTAAAAATTTTCAGTGATGTGTGTAGAATGAACGAGATTCACGGACATACTTTTCGTTTCTCGACTTCTATAAACTTTGCAACTTTGCCTAGTTCTTCTTTAGCAGTCTTGTTATCGGGTTCTAGTTTCAGGGCTTCCGTAAAATCTGGAAGTGACTTAGCAAATACAAAGACCCAGGAAGATGGAGAACACACCACGCTGCGCCTCAATGAAACGGCCCAAGCCCACACGTGCTTGTCCTCTTCGGAAATATGCTTTCACATTTTGAATACTAAGACTCAGAACAGTGCTACAATCTTTCTCGGCATCCTCATATCTAAAGATATGCTCAGTCTCGCGTATTTCTAGAAAAAAAACAACATATGTCTCGACGAGAACGCACTTGCCTAGCTTCAAATAAGCTGCTGCTCGATTTAATGGGAAGGTCGCATCACTCCGATCTCTTAGAATGGCTTCTGTATAATGCCCAATCGCGGTAGGGTAATCTCCAGCCTTGAAAGCCAAGTTTCCCTAAAAACAAAAGCAGAATGAGAACTCTGGCCTTGCACAAAAAGATAATTCTATACCTTTTCCTTATCCTTGTGGGCTTTATCTGTCATTGTTGAACTTTGGTATCACGGCAGAACACCTTTGAACCAACATCAAAGTAAATAAAAACAAATATTGCCTCTACACTGATATTCCAACATCCTCGAGGCTGGACCAGATTTATTTTTTGCTCTTTTCTGAACTTATAATCAAGGAAACCCAAAAACTCAGATGGCTACAAACTACACCATTACGGGTCCCGCATATATCAAACTCTTCTTTCATCTTGCCAAACATCCTCATCAACGTGTAAATGGTGTTTTCATTGGGAAAGAGACACCTGATGGAGGTGTGGAAGCTACAGATACAATTCCGCTCCTGCATCATTGGACGAGCCTGAGTCCAATGATGGAAATTGGACTAGACCTGGTGGATACTTTTCTTAGTACTTGAGTCCGAACTGCGACTAACATGAGGAAACTTGGACCAGGCAGGGCAGTATGCCGACTCTCTAGGTCTTCAGGTTGTAGGATACTATCAAGCGTGTGAACGAATTGAAGATGCTTCGTTATTTCCCGCCGGGGAGAAAATAGCAACGAGGATCAGACAAGGTTTCCACAAAGCTGTTGCTTTTGTCGTAAGTTGGACTTCTGGAAAGTCCAAGATCCACTGTCTCACTTTCTCCTCCATTTTCGAAGCTTGATGCATCCCAGATCGGTGCCGAGTCTGCTGCTCTTGTTGTACGTCATATATTCAGCGGTCCTGCGTTCCGCCTATTGACGCATTTGTAGCCCTACACGGCAACCACAGTTCCTGATGCAATCTGGCAGTCCGTTGCAAAATCCCCTAAACCATTCACGTCTGGATCACCCTATCAGTTGTTACCACCCACGTTGCCTACCAAGGCCACGGCTCTTGTTCGCGAACAAAAACTACATCTCAAGTTCGGAGACTTTGACGACCATCTCGAAGACGTTGCAATCGGTGTGTCATAGTTTTCTCACATCTGATAATTTTGAATGAGTGTTGTACCCAGATTGGCTGAGGAACAAAGCTTGCGTGCCACAACAGCTTTGTTGAATCGCGTTCCTCAAATGGAACCATGCATTACAATCCTTCATTGTTTACGGATGTACCTATGGTGACACAATGACAATCGCAAAGAAACGATTAAGAGGGTGGAAAATCGAAAAGCGGTGAAGAAGCGAACAAGACGGCTTCCTGTGTGTTGACAGTCGACATCTAATCATGATTCCATTTCAATCCCATGAACACCAAAAATATACGTCAGGGCGTCTCATCTACAATTGGACAAACACACAAGAATGAGTGTTTTGTACAAGTAACTGTTTCTATGGGTACAAGTCATTTAATTGTCTTGTGCGTCACTTCTTCCCGAGAAATGATTCTTCTAAAGATTGCGAAGAGAAACACATGTAGGACCCAGATGACGTTGGTGAATGTACCGCTACCAAAGATGAATATCTAGCAAGGATACACGGACTTATGCCGCCGATACCGTCAATGTAGTCAGGGTTTCCAGCCTCTTGCCATGAAATTCCATTGAATCTTAACCACGCCTTGTGAGAGGGGCGCAAGTTCTTCGAACAAGCTAGGGGACATATCTGAAGATTTCTGAACAAAATGCTAGTTTCCTGTTCAGAAAAACACATACCAAGGTCTCCTGGGCCACAGCTGGGACAACTATCTGTGGTAAGGCCATACACCATCTTGCCAGTAGCTGTGTCGGTAATCCGGACGTACTAGGAATATCATGAATGGACTCAGATCGGACTTATGTACAGGACCTAACACGAAGAAAGGGTCCTTGCATCCAAGCACATACCTGATTGCAATTAGATCCCCCGTTCTGATCGTAGAGCGACTTAGGTATAGCAAGGATGTGATCACTATCGACATTCCATTCGCCGCAATTGCCGTGCCCTAGTGCCATGCAAGATAGCATCATTATGAATGCCAGTGATAGAAGGTGAGGATGACTTCACCTGTATGGAACCACGTTCCCTAGTAGAAGTAAAAGGGTTGGGACTCAGATTGAGGTTACAATGGTCAATAGTAGCTCACTCTGCCAGTGTGGGTAATCCTCTTGTCGAGTTCAATTAACTCTGCTACCGGTGCGCCCAGAGCCATGAAAAGGTAGGAGAAAATGGTGAAGATGAGCAGGAAAGCGCGTATCATTATTGTCAGCCAAGCAAGATGAGCTAGTTTGGGGCGCGAGAGGACGTGCAAGAATTCGAGAACACGAGGTAACACGCTCGTATTACACAATTGAGCAGGCGGACCGAAGAGGGGTTAAGAAAGCAACGAGGGTAAAGCAAGGACAGATCCTATATATACTCCACCGATGGAAATTCTTGTGTTTACCCATGGCTGCAATTACAAAATCGGAACAAATTCCGTTCTGCAGAGGATCTCTGGATCTAGTGACCCCTGATTGCCGATTATCATGGTTACACAAGCATTAGCATTTTGACAATCGCCGTTAATCTTGAGGCCGTCATTCCATGTATTTGAAACGTTCTGTAACCTGCTAGACACCTCTCAAATATTGGCTGCTCTTATTCCCGTACCACACTTGTAAACGCGTGTTCGGTTTATGTTCGGATTACATATACCTTGACACATCTTGACATTTGTCCTCCATTCTTGATCAAAGTGCACCGCACCATTCATCGAGACTCAGTACTCGTTCCATGGCGTCACATGGATTTAGACCGTCGTGATAAGTAGTCACGGTGTTGGAGTAAGGCGGCTAACGAAATCCAATTCAGGAAAAAACCAATCTATTGACTACGCTTTTTTGAAGCTAACTTCCCTTTGACAGAGTATGAGTCACAGATCAGCATGTAGCGGTGCGCAGCGTGCATTGATCCAACCCCACAATCATTCTGATAGAAAACCCCTCGTGCTGATAAAAATTGTCCCGATGCCTTGCTTGAACTGCCTATGAAAAAATCAAACCTCGAACACGTTTGGCATTTCTCCACCCCACTCGCGGAAAGTACATGAAAATAGACATGATTGAAGACTCTTGATACCTGATGCCATAGTTCCGTGAATGGAGATCAAACACTCATTTCAGACCTGGTTTCGTATGGTGAATTGAATTTACTTTGACGTTGGGGACGAATTAACAGTCAAGGAGACCAAGATCAAACGTCAAGGCCCTTTTGCCGGTAGACAAGGACACCTAGCAGTGGTGGTTAACGATGACTATCATGAGGTGTTGAGACTATCAAACAGATGTAGGGCTCAGCGCCCATAAGTTTTCTTCTAGATGCCCAGGATGATTTAAGATTTAAGTGGCCCTCGGTGGAAAATTACTAGATGTGAACAGGATACTAAAGCCTGACGTCATACTGTATTTCAGCAATCGCTGATTCCCGTAATTACACGGCCAATGGGTCACCGCAGTATACTACCTCTATCTTCCACATACTCCTGATCTTTGGGAGGGGCAGAGATATCCCGAGCACTCGTAATTTAAAATCATAATGGGGATCGAATCCGCACCAATAGACCAGTGCTACGGAAAGGCGCTACCAGTAACTTCTCGTCGTAATCCTGCAAATATGTAATAAGCTCACGTTTTATCTATATGCATAGGATCAAGTTGAACGTATTGGCAGTCTTTTTGACGCTCATCTGGAGGTCATCGGAGATGTGAGTAGGGATTCTTCGCAGAAACACTGCGTTGTACCATTCATTTCCGAGGAGCTAGGCGATAACCCAAAAACCAGATCAGAGAATTGTATCAAGGTCGTGCAGCGATCGAGAAGGAATATGCTACAAAGCTGCAATCTCTGACCAAGAGAGCGGCAGATAAAAAAGCACGGATGGAAGTACGTTATATCGTTGGCGAGGATCCGACGAAGGCCTGGGACAACAGCACCTTGAAGCGCAGGCGAGTTCCTTGAAAGTTTCTTTATCATTTCACTGAGAAAGCATGCATTCAAAAGTACGCTCGATAATGCTTATGACGCATTGATTAATTCCATTTCGGATGTGGCCCAGGATCATCTGAGCATCGCGGAAGCAATCTCTTCTCAGATCATTGAAGTTCTGCAAACTTTGATCAAAAGGAATGACGAAGCCAAGAAAAAGGTTCTTTTAATTGTTAGCCTTGAAAATCAAGACACAACGCTCATAGCTCACAGGAATTGCATTTCTTCCACAAGATCCTAGCGGAAAGAGATCGCATCTACGCGGAGCGCCAAAAGGTATGACTCCATCTTATGAAAATCGTCATCCTGATAAACAATGGCTTGGAAGAACAAGCAGAATGCAAGTGATGTCATATTGTCATTGGAAGTGAAATTGACTTAGATGTTGTCACAGTATGATGCTGATTGTGAGGAAGTGGAAACTCTGAGGCAAAAACAAGTATGCCAAGACCTCCCACATCTAAATGTATTTACTCAGTCATATCCTCAGGCTCGGGCGCAGGATGAGAGACATAAAGGTCGCGCAGCCAAGCAAGCAGAACAACAGAAGACTGATATGCTCAATAGCAAGAAGTATGTTTCGATAGCTACTATTAATTCCTCGTCCGTTACTCATCTCATGGTCACCAGTACTTACCTGATATCTACAGCAGTAACGAATCAGATGAAGGATAAGTTCTATACTGCGGATATGCCTAGTGTACAGAATGTAAGTTGTTGACAATCATGCTTCTATCACCGAATTGAATTAAATCCCAGGAATTCCGTGAGTCCGAGCTTCTAATGTGATATATAGGGACTTGAATGGGTCTAGAGCGTCTACAGACTCGACTAGTGGAACGTCTCGTCAAAATTCTGGTCTATGGCCAAAGCCTCCAGCTCGGTCACCTGGACAATCTTAGGAATAGGATTCATAGTGCAGAAGTAAAACTCAACCAGGTCAAACCTTCTCAGGATCAAATTCTCTTCATCAATCACAACATTCGGCCATTCAGTGTGCCGGGCGACTGGAAATTCGAGCCTTGTGTCCTTCATTATGATATAGTACGCCATTTTTCAGACGAAACCTTCGCCGAAGTTCTGATATCACGATCCAGGATGACATGAGCGTCGAGGCCGCCCCAAAGATTGTCCTACAGAATAAGCTCAGCCGTTCTCGAGTCAGCTTACAGGAGCTTGAACCTCTGATTTCGTCCACGCGTTCGTGATTCTTTGTCGAAGATGCCAATTATAATCTATCAATTCTTACAGAATCTGATTTTGATCGGCTATATAAAAAACTCCAGGATTGTAAATTTGATCACTCAATCGGCGAAATAGATAATGTTGTTGACGTAAGTCCCAGTTCCTGTCTTATTTCAAGTTTACCTTTCAAACAGTTGATGACTTCCACTGTAGGACTTTCTGGATGTGCAACACCAGCTGGTAACCTATCATAACTCCCGGTGTATCTTGGACGCTGAGATTAAGACTATCACATCGGCAGTTGGAGGTAGGAGAACTATCCACGGTAATCTTCAATGACTGAGCTCAACAGCCTAGAAGACGAGGGTATACGCATTCCTCACGCATTCAAGGGGTCTTCTTTCTCTATCCCGACCCCATGTGGATATTGTGAGGTATGTCATTTGATCTCAGTTTTGTCGGTCTTTGCTGAAACTTGATGATGGAGTCTACCATCTGGGGCTTAAGCAAACAAGGTAAAACATGCAAAGCTTGCGGACTTTGTGTCCATACCAAATGCGAATTGAAGGTGAAAATATCCATACGAGTGCCTTCTTGTCCTGAATCTGGTTCCAGGTTCCGGCGGACTGTCCAAAAGGCATACCTACCGAGCCTTCTGTCTCCCGTTCGACTATGATATCATCCCGCATTAGCACGGCCGGTGAGGGCTAATGGAATACTGATTTTGGCTCGAATTCTTACGTTAATTGCAGTTCCTTCCCCTACAACACCAAGTCTGTCATCCTCTGATTTGCCACAAGCTCCACAGGAAGAAAGTCACCACACGGCCACAGTCCTCTTTGACTTCACACCTTCCTCAGAGTTTGAATTGAGCGTTCGCGGTAAGTCTATCCTGCTGACCCTTTTATTCATAAGCTCATGGCTTGCAGAGGGGATGTCAGTTCGAATCTTGGAGCCAGACGATGGTTCTGGCTGGGTGAAGGTCAAAGATCCGAGTGAGAAGAGCGGACTCGTCCCGGCTTCATATATAGGCACTGGCGACAAGTCGCTGGAAGGAAGATCCACAATCCAGGGGAGTAGCCGACGAGGTCAGTGGCTCTAGACTGGTGTCCGACTCCGAGCTTCTATTGAATCATGGGATCTTTTTAGTGCGAGCAATATATCCTTACGAGCCCCAGGGTCCGGATGAGTTGGGGCTCTTTGAAGGCGAAATAGTTGAGCTGAGTGATCAAGGACAAGACTATGGGATTGGTTGGTGGGAAGGTACGGATAGTGGCTCGTTAAGCAGATAATTTCTCATGCAGCTACACTAGGTTTCAATTCCAAGGGACAGAAAGGGATCTTTCCCAGTAATTATGTATGTCTTGTAATGATCGTCATCCTTCCCTGGCTCAGAGATTATCAATATAGGTCGAAGTCTTGTAACGAGTTAGAGTGGTGGTACATGTTGCCATGTATTATTGGATTGAATGTTGACTGAACGCATGGATCTTGGAACCCATGAGTTTCTCGTAAATGTGATAGACCCTAGGAGGAAGACATTGCCATCTCACGTCAAGTCTTGTCTGCATCGCAGAAGGTACACAACATTATGTCAGAAAATCTATCGGATAAGCTGAACAGGTGGCGCGAATGCAGTTTGCCTAATGTCATCTGGTATCAGAGAGTGAAAAAGCCACTCTCTCATATTCATGAGTACAGGATCTACGAAGATGAGAAATATGCTTGTAGTTGTGCTTCTCAAGAGAGGCACCAAGTCTTCCAAAAAAGCACGACATCGAAAACGGCGAGCAGTCTAATGAGCACTCATATCAAGGTTGTGCAGAGGCAAATTTTGTGCTTGTTTCCTGACACTGCTGGTACATGAAGAGTAATCATGAGAGCCATAAGAGCCGAAATGGACGATGTGGACTAGGCGGTATTGTATGATTAAGGACATCATGTGGCTTCACTTCAAATCAAGGTTTTGTAGCTTTCAGAACCCTGCTTCAACTACAAATCAATTGCCGCAGAACCCACCTGTTATTTGCCACTTTCCGTATACTCAGACTGATGATCACCTGCACCTGGAAAGATAGATCATGGTCCCGCCAAAAAGGAATATACGTATATGGGACAGCAAATGCAATACGAAAGCGAAAAAATATCATCATCTCCCACCGACCAGAGGCTGACGCATAAACGGTCCATTCGTGCCCATGTGGTTTGTATAAGCTCCCGGTGACATGGCCGAAAGTGCTTGTAGGGATGTCATGGTCATACCAGCTTGCTGAGGTCCTCCGATTGATCCTGGAGTCTGGCTATGAAGATCCCGAATAGAGCTTCGGTCGTCGCGCTCAGCAATCGTTGCACCGCCTCGTGAAGGATCTGTAAAACCGTTTGTGACAGAAAATGTCTGCCCAAGCCCATAGAGCTTCCCAGAGTATTCATTGTCATCGATTTGATCGTTGAAGTAAACCTCCTTGAGCTTGAAGAACGTTTGCGAGGTTAAAAGGGAGTCTGAGCCCGCTTGGTGAGATGTACCATGCCGTATCACCTGATAATTGCCAGTGGGGGTCGGGAGTAAGTTTTATGGTTGAAATGGAAGACGTACACCGAGATCATCCGCAACGTCTTGTAGTCCTCCTTTCAGCTGTTTACACGATCGCATAAGAAATTTGATGTCATAGACAGTTGGGAACCACGTCCGGAGAAGGGAAAAGAAATCATCTTCAGTAGTTGGTAGAGATTCAGCGGTGAGGAGTTTAATAAAATAACCAAAATCGTAACCACTTTGAGATAGGCTTGAGCACTGGATTTTCTGTAGGATGTGCGACTACCAACCTGTGGAATGATATCCATCTCGTGTCCGGCATCAAGACCAACCCAGATGTGATCATGAGTTCCGCAAAATTATTGGGCAAGATTCCGTATTCGGCGTGCTGCCGGAAGTCTATTCCCGATTTCTGAAGAAGGTCTACTGACTCTGGAGCATACATGTCGTCACTGAACATCGATCCGCATACCCATTAGCAGGCGCTTCACCGACGCTAAACCTTCACGCACTCAAGGTTGAACCTGAAGTTGAATTGCCAGGTGCCGCATTCCTCTGGCTGATTCCCATTTTCATTGGATAGCGTTATTCCAACCTGGATGATCTTCAGTAGGTCTACATTGCATCGCATTGTCTGATAATGATAATCAGAAGATGTCTTAAAAGCCCCTATAGGCCTCGCAACCACGCCCGGAAACTCGGTGTCCTGTCCAGAGCGCAGTTTATAAAAGCCTGCCGACAACCTATACATTACACGCACCAGAGCTACGAAAGGATAGTTGTCAATTAATCCTCGGATGTTCTCCATCTCAGCCTCGAGGTTTGCCGACCAGACATCTCGTATCGCTGGTCCATCACTTCTGTTCGCCATGTTGACGACGACTAGGTCAAACCGATTATGTAATTTGATGACCTTTCTAATTATGTGACACACATCAAGCGCAAACGCCTGGAACAAAAAAAAGCGACATTTTGTTTACGCTGATCCGGCTTCATAGGTTTGATAGAGAAATTCTACAGTGATTTTGAGTGCAGAGCACACAATATACAGAAGTCTCACCTCAGAACCAATGAGCATGAAGAAAAAATGTAAATGACTTTTCTCAAAATGGTGCAAGTAGCATGAGTCATTTTCTGGAGTAGCCGTAGAAAGACTTTGTTGTGACGGATCTACATTCTTGCTTTCTAACCTCTCGTACAGTCATGGCATGGACAATTTGATCGATGATCTAATCTAGCAAGTCTAGGTCGCTATCAAAGGTAACAAGTGGGTATATAAACTCAAACCAGGTCAAGTGGGCACAAGATTGCATGCTGCACAACTACAAATAGATGAATGGAGAACTAGTAAAAGATCAAACGCCAATCTCCGAAAGCTAACTCAAAAAGCAAGAAAGCGACACAGAAGATCAAATAATCTAGACACACAGGGATATATAGATCAAAACCAAGCCATATAGCTCGTTTCTTCCAACTCGGACATCAAAGCACCGTGGTCAAAATTGAATTTTTCATCCTTGGCAATCCTAGGTGAAGAGGGCACGAACAAGCTCCGTATTCGCCGTGTTGAACTGACAGGAGCCGCAAGGAACGAGAATTGATGCCTCTCATCAACACTGTCAACCACACTCGAGAAATGGTATATATCAGGTAAAGAATCAGCCGGTCCGATCGTAGCTTCCAGGCTGCTAGGAGAGATTGGACTGGCACTACGAGTCTCAGTCGTTTGAGATGAATTCGTGGAAGTAACCGGAGAAGAACCAATGCCACGAGGTCGATTGGTAGATGCGTTAAGTCCCATTCGTTCTGCGCGGTCGCCGAGAAATGAATGTGCTTGTGCAAATGACTGTGGAAGAGTTGCAGGGTATGGGTTTCCTATGAGTGGTATCGATGCCGAGGACAACTGGCGCAAGATGGCTCGTCCTTTCTCAGCCAGTTTCATGATGTGAGGCTGTGGAACAAAAATTGCAAATGATAAAAATACAGTGACACATTGCATGACGTACGAGAACTTTGGCACAAAAAGGCAGTACTGACGCTGCCCTGCGAAATAGTTGACATATCCTCTCCAAGTCTTGCAATGCGAACGTCGCGAGAGGCGTTGTAGAGGCACGGGAGATAAATAGTGACAACATGACCTATGTTAGTGTAAACCTCAAATAATTGCTCTTATATGATGGCATCACTAACCGCAGCCGAGAATACATTGAACCAAAAATGCAAAAACCTGACGCTCAGATTTTGTTCGTGTTCATATAGATCATCTACCGTCGCAATCAGGGTCGAAGCACTGAGATATGTTGCTAGCACAGAGGGTGCAAACTCTTGATTCATATCAAATGGCTCAGCGCTATTCATAGCTTGGGTAAAATATCGTCTATGAAGTTGCAAGAGCGCTATATTCGCCAGAATCAAATACGGAATGGTAGACAAGAAAAATACGAGAACAGACCGATTTCACGTCCCATCACCACCAACCCTCTCTGCATGATGAGGAATCTCGGTGTTACTTTCGTGTTTTGTTCCTCTAATAATGATGGCACAGCAAAGTCTCGAACCGATTTATCCAACCCAAGGATATACGTGTAGTCAGGTGGTCGAACAGTATTTGTCATGGCTTCAAGAATTGGCGAGAGACATTCGACGAAGAAGTCATTCTTCCAGTTGTGATCTGTCAGAAGTGTATCAAGTTCGGATTTAACAAGTGAAATTCCATTGATTGGAGTTCAATTGGCAGCGTGTAGCCAATTTTGGTTGATCCGGAACGAAAATACACAACATTGGCCATATGACAATATTTTGATCCATAATAGTGAACGGTGAAAAATGCAGTTGAACGGATCAAGTATTTTCCATCCCATGCCAATTAGAAAATGATAGGAGTCATATGACGAGAAAAGGAATTTGTGCATCAGAAAATTCCGGATATGGAAAAAATGTTTCTCAACTCACAAACAATCTCTTCTCTTGATACATAGATCCCTGCACCAACATACGAAGGCCGTTTAGCGTCCACGTGGGCTAGCGAGATTGACGGGGGGCGACCGAGTGATAAAGACTAACTCATAAAGGTCAGAAGTTTATAAACCAAGTCCACAAGAGACGATGAATTTCAAAAGGAGTTGGGGATAAAGAAAGGCAGCGATAGATGATGCAATGATGAGATCGATATGGAAGTACAACAAGCAGCCGTAGGATCATATATCATGGTATTTGAGTAAATGGAACCAGGTGATGCGTACCATGCGACAATCCATATTGAGGAGTTCCCAGAAAATTGCGCGTCGTCGCTCGTGTTCCTCTGGTATGGTTTTCGAACCACGAGCACCATCTCGATCTACAAAAGGAACGACATTTCAAGGAAAATGACAGCAAATTCATGAAACATACGTAGACCCAACTTGTCAACACCGTAACAAGAGTCAGGGTGATGCACAAAACCCATAGATTATACACATACCCCTTGCGCTAGCTTAGCCACAAAACCCATCAAATTCCATGCATATCCTACGGCCTTTTTATTATCAGAAAATATGAGGTGGTAATATATCATGAAGAACTAGAGCGACAGTCATCATTGCAGACCCCATTGGACAGAAAGTTTCCGAAGGGCGTACCAGTGCGTGTAATACATCAAAATCGGGTTCTTCCATCAATGGAATCTCACAAACAGACGCTCTTGCTAGGTGGTGATATGCCTCGCCATGAAGTGATCCGAGAGGTTTTTTGAGATCCACCAGTGAACCGATAGAAAGTACCATCAGTAACAATGCTAATCTCCGTGGACTCAGATCCTTGATCGGAGTTGTATAGCAGTAATTCAGTAAATTGGGAAGGAAGGTCTCCGCCGTGTCCATGTTAAACCTACATCAGTAATCAGCATGGTCTATCAAGGACAAAGACAGCATGGGCACAGAATGATATCTGGTGAACAAGAAGTATGTCCAGAGTTGCAAGGCAGAGGAGGAGGAGGATTGATTCAAGTATGTAATGGTGACGTACTGCCAAAGTGCATTATTACGGGCTTCCGCGCACACCATCTCTGCTTCTTCACGAGGCGGGAGAGCATCACGAATCCTCTTTCGGATACTCAAATCGACCATCCACGGGAAAGGGAACGTTGAACTGAGCTGTAGGATGTCAGGTGGTACTTCTGGCGGAGTTTTTTCTCGCCGAACCACAGCGGAAGACGCAGAAGAGGCATCGTTCCCTGTCATCCTAACTCCTCCTGCTCCATCTGCTGCTGTTGTTATGACTGTTGTACGAGGCCCGAGGGAAAGTGCTACGACAGAGTTCGGGAGAGAACGGTCGTCTTGTGGTAGTGATAGTGCTGTTGATGAAGATGCTTCGGAGGTCAAGGTTGACGGAGGCAGGAGCGGAGCAGTCCCATAGAGTTCTTGTGAGGTCTTGATTTTCAGCAATTCAGGTGCCAACAGTGGATGTGGTTGATTAGAGCATTTTTGCTGAACTTCTTCCAATGCTTCCTCGAGTTGTCGAACGCGATCACCGAGTTCAGCAATCTTGTCGTGTAGAGTCTCAGTGTTTGCAAGAATGAACCTAAGTAATGTACGAAGAGATATAAGCAGTCAGTCAGATTCGGCGGACCTGGAAAAGAGATTACCGGCTGCCTCGACCTGCTGTCAGGGCACCTAGGAAGCCAGATCTTAAATCATGGGCGTCAAGACTAGCGCCATTTGATCACTTACCTTCTGGACAAAGACTCCCGCAGCCTCGCTTCACACATGACTGAAAGAGATATAGCAAAGGTACAAGGCCTGAAACAGAGCCAGAGACTCACTTGACAAGGAAAGACACGATCACACTGTACAACGACGTTAGAAGTCAGGTGTGCCCGTCGCAATCGGCTACTAAAACTTGCCTTTAGTTTGAGCCTGGAGAAGAAAGATGTTATATTCGATAGTCGATGAGAATAGGAGGTAAATGAATATTAGTACCTGCGACATTCCTTACATGAGAGTTTGCGGCTTCGATCATCCCCTCGAGCTACCCGTGTTATAGAGGTGGATTCCAGTGCTAAATTTGGGCCACCAAGATGATTCAAATGCTGAGAAGAAGCTTTGGGCATGGTCTGGTTACTGGTAGGAGATACAATGGAAGGGGGCGAGTCTGACGATAGTCCAGTAAAAGAACTCGATCCTCTCGGTCGTTTATGAGGACGTCCCAGGCACCCCGTATCAATCGGGAGCATGATAGGTGGAACCCTGCAAAATCAGATGGAGGGTTGGGGGATAAGGTGTGAAGAGAAGAAAATCGAGTTGAATGATATAAGATGCACAGTACGGACACAGGTCAAGGTGGAGGTAGAGAAAGAAGGAAGAAGGGAGGCTTTCTTCGGCCAGCCAACCCGTGACTTCCGCATCTACAAGCTTCTGGGCGCCTGTCTTCCGGGACATTTTGACTATGTAAACGTCTACTTCACTTACAGATAAGTCGACAAAATAATTCGCTATTCAGCATCGCGCAATTTGACGCCGTATAGACTGCAGAACTGTGGCGGAACAGTTACCTCCTCGGGTATGAGAATAGAAAATAACCGGCCCTTGCGATCAACGATCCGAGATCGGGATCAAGAAGTTTCCCACCTGTGTATCCAAGATTCTTGGTCACCTATGCACAGACAGAATAGCAGGCTGGACGGTGCATATCCAGTGGCCGAGAAAGTGTTACGCAAGAGAAAATCCTTTCACTATCTCAGTTGTTTATATCACATCTTTTGACCACCGCACTTCACAAGTGACAGACCATTCAGCTGGTAGTACAGAACATACAGTCCTGCGATGGGGAAGCATCGTGCATCAACAAATTAGATCGGCATCCGTCTCAGACAGCATCAACTTCAGAACTTGCGACATCTGCGAATGCAAATCCTCTTTTACAATTCCACCGGGAGAATTAATTTTGTTCACAGCTTGCGCAAAGTGAAGAACCAGAAACCACTCACTAGCTCGATAAATAGCCTTCTCGTATTCTTCATTCGCCCGCTTCATCTCTTCTTCAAGCACTTCCAGCCTCTTGGCCTAAAAGAAGAGCAGTCAATCATCCGGACCATGGATTTACCCTTCTCTGCAACTCATAATCATGCCCCAACTCATCACAGAAACCCTATATATCAAGACTAGAAGTAGATATACTCACCTGCGCTTGCTCGGGCTCCGGTTCCGGCAGTGAATTAATCAAGTAGTCAATTTGCTTGGCCTTTACAATCAAATCCGTCACCAGCTCCCTCTTATTTGCTTCAAACACCTCTGGTGAATCGTATTTTTCCGGATTCCGTTGTTTTGTGATCGGTACATCAGATGAGACTTGAACAAAGTTCGACCGAGTCGTGAGGTATGCTATCGTGTTTGCCATGATTACAAGTATCTATGAAGAATCCCGAGAGAGAGAGAGAAAAAGAGGGAGAGAGCTGAATAAGAAAAATACAACGCAGAAAAAAATACAATATACAACCTGTTGGATTTCATCCTGAAGTTGAGTTATACGGTCCATATGCGATAGTTCCTGTAGCATTGCGCTGCAGCCAGGCAGCCAAGTTTTCCTGAAAAAGAAACTGCAGCTTTTTGACCAAATTTGAAATTCAGCCGCTTTTATCGGAAGAATTCCTTCGAAGCCTTTTGGTCTTACGTTTTGCGATGTCGGTTCTTAAAGAGGTGTCGTTCGCGCAAATGGAATATCGTGAGCTCGTGGGTAACCGAAGCTCAGATCATGAACAAGTCTAAGTATTTGGTTACAGCCATATGATGTCGCCCGAATCAGCGCCTCTGATCACGCGATTTGTCTCATAAATATATAGGAAAAATAGTTCTCAACGTCCTCCCAATCATATTTCGAATTCTCAAATTCGATACTCACCCTCCCGCTGCCATAAATACTACCTACACAAAACCGGGAATCTCGACTCTCCCGCCTATCCGCTCATTCCGACCAAGACATGAAACTTAATCAATGATCACCAGAAGCACTGCCAAAAAAATAAAATCAAGGTCAACTTATTGCTTAATCTCTAGAGCCTCCTTCGAAACTAGACAATTCCTCATAGTCAGTCCTAATTCACAACAGGTTATGATTACACTCCATTCAACTATGTAGATGACGCAAATATTAGTAAGTTTGCCCGAGAAACCTTCAACCCCGTCCCGTGATTCTACTGCTATTAGCACGTGTTCCAGCCATTCCATATCCTCTGCCTTGTTCCGTTCTTCATCATAACGACAGATAGATTGCATATAAAAACCTTTCCTCCGCGTTCTGAACCACTGCTTCGCATTCTTTCATGACACAAACACACCAACCCCACCAACACCTTTGAACAGAGCTAGAACCGAACGCTTCCCGACCACGATTGCAACCCAAACAACTAGTAAAAATGCATGAAACTCTGATTGTTATTCACACTCAGTGCTCCCAACTCAAAATTGATGGTATCCACGGCTCCAATCTTCGATGTCCATGGCGGTAATTTGACAGATGGACGAGAAGTAGGTAACACCGCAATATGGGGGGAATACAATCCTTGTTCGCTGTTTCCTTTTGAATCTCCACCGTTCCTGCCGTTCCCAGGGAGACACTGACCAACGCTTGTTGCTCTGGACGTTGATGAATCTGTTCCATTGGAATATGCCGTCGTATGAACGTTGTTGCCGTATACCCCTCCTGCTGCTGCTACTGTGTTACCACTCGTGTATCCATTGTACTGCCCACTGCCATTTTTAAGATGCATTCCTCCCACACCACCAGGACTCGATGTCCGGGTCCTTCCAATACCTTGCGAAGCCGAGTACCCACTGGCGTCGGCACCGCCATGAGAGGTGTATCCAACTGTAACGCTATTACCAACACCATACAGGCCCAAAGGAGTGGTATCAGGAAGAACGGCACATGAAGCATTAACAATCGGGGGTGGAGACCAATCGTGTGAAGGTGGACATGATTCTGTAACTGCAACTTGTTGAAGACCATGTGAAACTTTTCCCACCCCGACATTGGTTGAAGTCAAGCTCTTCAAATTCCTCCTGCTGGAACAATTACATGGTTTACGCAGCGGGAACATTGTTTTCGCAATTTGGTGCGCTTCTGCAATACACTGGTCTAAACTTTGATGTGTATGCATGAAAGGATCATCTACGAGTTGAGACGGAGATCGACGTTCAAAGTCTTCAACTTGAGTCGTTCCATTCTCGTTGGTGTGGCGGAGAACGACGATTGGAAGTTCTTGCCCATTCATCCAACGATTGTAGATGTCCATAGCTTTTTCTGTCATGGTTTCCAGGATCGGCTGTGCAGTGGTATGAATTCTTCAGCTGATGAAGGAGATCAAAAGAGACTTACCAGGATCTGTAAAGCCCGCGGACAGACATCTTTCGCTGCTCTAAACAAGAGTCTCGCTCTCTTTAATTCCTGTAGCGTTGCGGGGGACAAGCATGTAAATGGTGCTCTTGACACCAACACGCACAATGCAACCTGGAATGCACCAAAGTCACAATAAAATTGATCGCAAACAAACGTTTCTCATAAACTCACGGTGGCAGAAAATGCATTCGACCAATACCACATGATTCTAGCAGTCTTGTCCGGTTCTTGCTGGAACAGCTCCTGGACCGTCGCAATCATCCTCGACGCACTCATGAAAACTGCTACGATTGACGGCGCGTGCTTGTGCCGCCGGTTGAGCGCCTCTTCTGGACAGCTTAGTGCACGAAGAAAATAGAACCGATGGAGTTGTAGTAAAACTAGAAGAAAGTAGAATTAGCAATGATCGACACGGATCGACGTCATCAGAGAGTGACAAAAGTGGTATACTTGGGGGTGGTATATGAACACACTGAAAATTTTGTCAACTCACCGGCTTCGAGTGCAGTTCCGAGAAACGCTCGGTGCATCATCATAGACGTTGATGATGATTTTTCTTTGTCTCTAAATGGCATTGGAATGGGGAAATCTCGAATGGTTTGGTCAAGGTCTAGGATCTCTCGGTACTCTTGTCCAGGTTTACAAATAGCATCAAGAACTGGAACAAGGCATTGTTGATAATATGAATGCTTCCATTCTTGCCCTGTCAGCATTGAAAAGAGAATGTAATTCTGGAAAGGAAAACGAGGACGAAGAAACAACTCACAAAGATGTGATGTGCCTTCTTCGGGGTCAGGTGTATACGAGGGCCTTGGACAATCTATATGATGAATCGAAAACGATGAAGGTCGGCCAAGAGATAAAGACTAGTTTGTCAGCTGTCAGCTTTCCGACAAAGGAGGAACAAAATGGGCAAAGCTCACTAAGCGGGCATCGAGATAGAGCAACTCCCAAAAAAGGGTTTTCCTTTTGTCTACCTCCTCGGGAATCACCTTGGATTTGCCACTGTTGCGGTCTGCCGGAAAAAAACAGAACGTCAAGTGACCACTCATCAGGACTTCCTGTCTATGACTTACGCAAACCAATCTGGTTGAGGTAAGCGGCGGAGAAATTGACAATAACCAAAAATACTCACAGTTTGAGCCAGCTTTGCTACTAAACCCATGATTGTCCATGCTTCTTCAAGTGCCTTCTTTCCATCGCTCCATACGGCAAGGAACCAGACCTCGTAGGAGAGTGCGAGAACTGTCTCCACATTAGTGTCTTCCATAATAGAAATTTCACATAAAGAAGCCCGGCCAAGAGCGTGGAAGTGAGATGCACGAGACTCAGCCTCGAGATGTGCATTATGCAAATGATGTGGGGTGGAGGAATGTGAGGAGCTTGATGATGGGACGTCAACGATACAGGCAATGGAAAGAATCATGAGTAAAAGGGCAAGGCGGCGAGGGTCGATGTCCTGAATGGGTTTAGGTGATTCGTCTGGAGAAGCATAGATATGATGAAGTAGAAGTGGGAAGAATGAAGCAGAAGGGTGAGGGTTGTATTGCCACAGAGCGTTGCGCCATGCCTGATCCCACAGTCGTTCAACCTCTTCCCGAGAAGGGAGTTGAGAACGAATGTGTTCGCGCATGGTGAGGTTGCGCTCAGGGCTGTTATGAAGATAACCAAGGAGAGGAAAGGAGGACTGGAAGTGGCTGACATCTGGCTGTAACGATGTCAAGTCGAATGTGATTGAATTTCCCTGCGTTGGATAAACATCAGCGGGTGCCACTAGGGCGATAGGTGTGGCGTAACGTACGGATTGTATGATACATGGAGGACTGCCAATTCGCATGACCGCGTCGCCGATAGCCACATTGTTGTTGCCGCACTTCTGACCATCAGACGACGGTAAACCATTAAATTTCGCATCCTTGTCCTGTGTGTTGCCCGGAGTACCATTGCTGGAGTACAAACCCATGGTACTTTTGATTGTGGTTAGCTCGGGCGCTAATAAAGGAGAGTTGGGGTTGTTGGATCTTATTGAGTCTTCTAGGTGGCGAATTCGGTCACTCATTTCCTGAATCTTGCCATGAAGCTGCTCAGTATTGGCGAGAATGAACCGGGTGCCTTTGCCTGATACGAGGACACCTAAATGATGACATACTTAGACCCAAATTGAAAGGGATTTGGGGATATGCCGTACCGTCCGGACAAATTTCAGCACAGCCGCGTTTCTGTGCACATGGGCACTTAGGATGGCGGAAATTTATGATGGTATGGGCGTACCTTGCAGGAGGCACAGGGAAAGTTGCGATCACACTAAACATGAATCCGTCAGAGCCAGTGGGCAGACAATAAATGGGAGATGAACCTTGAGCTTGAGCCTTGCAGGAGAAGATCAGATGTTTATTCAGCATTAAACTAACATGCTGGATCTGTGCTCACCGGCGGCATTCGCAGCAGGAGAGTGGGACCTGTTGCAAAACCTCAGTGTGCTGACAACACGGGCCTGGCGATTCAGCTTACCTTTTTTCCGCTAGGCCTCCTCGAGAGGCCATCTGTGATGAAGATGTGATCTATGGATTGACCCGGGGCCCTGGAGGAGTGCACAACCTCTGGTGCATCGTATTCGCGACTTTGGATTGTGCGCTGTCGCTTTGGGGGAGGGGGGGAGGCACTGGGCATGGTGCGTGTTTCTCGGAGAGAGCGATGGTAATTGGGGCGATAACTACTTGCTGACCAATCATTCTAAGTATAGTCGCAATGTTGGTGACTGCGAAAATCGCGGAAACACTTGTCGCTGTCGGATGCTGAATCTTGTTGGCGCACACGCTGAGTCTTCGCCGCTGCCGTCTCTTTGCCTGCACGCTGCCGTCCGTGAGCATTCACAAGGCTGACGAACCTGAATCTCACGTGATGTTTCCTAAAGCATCGGACTTTCTGAATGAGGATACTGCCACATTGTCTACTATCCCCGATTTGTTGCCTGCTTTCTGTAGCTCATCGGATCAAGAATTTCACTCCGCCGTCTCCAGTTTTTGAGGGTTCTGGCCCCCGGTTTCTACTCAAGTCCTGTTTCCCTTTGTTTTGCTGCAGCGCTTCCTGTTAACATCCCAACGATACAGCACTGGTTGGACAGATTTGAGACCCTCTAGCTACAGCTGATTTACAATGAGTGAGTCGCTTGGTCAATCATGCATGAGTCAGATGAAACGCACAGACTGTCATTTGGACTTGAGCTTAGCGATTGTGATCAGAGCTATAGACCCTATTTTATGCTACCTCTGACACTGCTGATGCGTATATTTGTATGACTACTCTTTGAAGCAATTTGTCTCCCACCAAATACAACCGTGCCGAACACTTCTGAGATCTGGCATAGTAGAAAACGACATCTCTAGTGGCCGTGTCTTGTCATTAATCAAAGATGAGCATACTTTTGACAAAGAGGAAAACAAATAACTGAACACCCGTGTCACTCGGACGTATATGTCGGATCTTTCACTCATCTTTCATGTGCTCCTTCCTCCTCTTCTTCTATCCCTGAACTATGTATGAGTAGATAGAATTTTGACACATATCCTCATATATCACGACAACAACCTACACATTCGTGAGAAACTATTCGCATGCACGCGAGATGTGACAGTGCGAATGATAGAATCCCACTCAATGCAGCTGATAACTGATGGTATCATGATGATGGATACACATCTAGTGTTGGTACCTGTTGTTGGGACAGAATGATGAACATACTGGCATTTGTGTCCCATTTGTGTCCAGATATGATATACAATAGGCCTGAGGAAAGAGCTAGCCTATGAAATTGTTTTTGAATCATCCCTGGTCAGTGAAATAGCAGTAGGTCCTACTACAGTTCAAACTAGTAAAAACACTTATCAACTTGAGAAAAAATGAAATTCCTGAAGGGGCTCATTTTAACTTGACACAATTGTATTAGGCCTGTATTTTATAGTCATAGATAGGAAATAAAATGAAGAGAGCCATTGTCAAGAGTATATACAGAGGAGTAGAGAACAATGTCAGAGACAAGAAATCAGATAAATTTAGTATCTAGTCTAGTATATCTTCTAGTAAGTATCTTCTAGTAAGTATCTTCTAGTAAGTATGCAAGAAGGACATGGGATGATACCTGCTTAGCCAACACTTAGCCAATGCTTTACAAGCATTTGTTAGCATATACACTCTTTTCACCCAAAAAATCAAAGAAATTCATTAAAAATTGAAAAAAAATTGAACTAAACTGCATCTGTTCCCAAACCTTATTTAGAACACTTCCTTACTCTAAATTCTCAATAAACTCAGCAAAATCCAGTAAAAATTAAGAAAAATTAATATAAAATAAATAGTGAGCAAAGTGAGCTGACAGGCAACACTACCCACTGTTATGTAGACTGTTGTGTAAGGGCAACCAGAGCAGAGTAACTTTAGGAGAAACCTCAGTTATAATTATATTCTAGAATATATTAGAACTCATCTCTAGAAGAAACCTCAGAGAATAGAATGAGGCTCCTAGAGAGGTACTTTATACTATATACAAGTCTTCTTATTATGGAATATCTTAGCAGAAGTGAGAAAGCTAGCTAAACTAATTAAATATTAGATAATTAGTGCAGGGTCACTTGAGTAGACTACCACTAGTATGTCAGGAGTAAGGTTTAGTATAGTCCTCTTATATTTTATCACAAATGGTTACTTATTGATTTGTGAGTTGATGATTTAGTAATTGTCAGAAATGGAGAGCAGAGTAAGGGTTAGCTAATAGTATAGCTCTGAGATATAATAATCAAGGAGAAGGAGTACTAGATAATGATAAGAATGAAATATATGTATACTCCAAGATATATTATCCAAGGAGTAGAAATTTGGAGATAACAGTAATAGAATAATCTTGGCTTCAATATATATATTGTACCCCAATCTTCTATTGCAAGTGGTCATTGATTTTGGAGATAAGGAGATATTGTTAGATACTGAGCAAGAAGTCCAAAGTCTAAGTAAAAAAGTATATAGAAAAAGAAAAAGAATATAAACAATAGACAAGTAGACATTAATCTACAGACTAGCTTATATCACAAATGACTACTTACTGATTTGTAAGTTGATGATTTAATAATCAAAAGGCTCAAAAAAGCAAAGTTTAGACAGTAGCAAAAGATGTTGTT
>Ga0153947_1000233_pt1 | contig 26681 bp, 25 predicted proteins | sample TSNJ031MetaG_FD_104697 | JGI IMG/M metagenome (GOLD analysis project Ga0153947, IMG submission 104697) | Attine ant fungus gardens microbial communities from New Jersey, USA - TSNJ031 MetaG | ecosystem: Host-associated > Fungi > Mycelium > Unclassified | place: USA: New Jersey, Wharton State... | reverse complement strand
TTTTTGTATTCATCGGTTGTAAAGGATCTTCCTTCAATGATACTGGCATCATAGCTGTTGAACAGCAACAGGCTCTCCACTTTATTCGTTGTCATAATGGGTACCGACTGACTGGTTATATTACAGATCTCCATGATGTTTTCCTGCCAGTCCGCACCCATGGAGGATGCAAGGTATGCTGCCGCATCCTCCCCATCCTCCAGTTTTGCACAGATCGGGTAACCTTCTTTCATTTTATTATCAAGATATAGCTTACCATTCTGTTCATAAAATTCATTAAATGATCTATAGATAACATCGTGACCCAAATGCAATTGGGCGGGAATCATGTCATCCACTTCCCAGTGGGTGCCGACCTGTATAATTGTTTGCCCGGTATAAACACCCCATACCAGATAGCGTTCCCCTTCCTCGAAAGGAATGCGCCCTCTCTCATCCGTAATATTGCCGTACACACTCAGTTCCTTCGGAGGTGTATAGGCGTTGTGCAGAGACACGCACTCCTCTACCCGGGCAGTAAAGTAATAATTGACAAACGAATATTCCGTCAGAGTTTCCTCCCCTTCCGGTGTCGCCAAAACGGATGAACCATTCGTATCGATCCGCTCTATATCACCGCAGGTTATTACAAATACAGCAAGATTGTAAGGATTATCAAAAATGCGTTTATAAGCTTTCCAGTCAACACTACCTGACGTTATTGCTTTGCTGCCGGGTATATAAGCCGAAAATAATTCCCTCTGGTCTACAAGCCTGATAAACTTGGAATCTCCGGCAGCTTCCACCGCTTGTCGGATCAGTTCCCTCCTGTCCAGAATCCCCCGAATATATGCAATTACATCCTCTTCTTCCGGGTTTTTTTCCATCAACATCTGCATATGATAATCCGGAACCGCAATGGTTGTATACTGTTCGCGTAAACCTTCAGCCTGATGGCGCACTTGTGCATATGCGTTCCACCCAATGCACAAAACAGAACCGGTTAAGGAAAGGAGTAAGAAAAATGTTGTCAGTCTGACAGGTGATCTGAATAATTGTTTTAAAAATAGCATTATTAATATCTCCTACTAAAACATACCATACAGATAGTTCGAGTTGCAGGACTAAGGTTATAAGTCAATCGCAAGAGGCATTACACAATTACCATTAGGGTTTGGACAAGCTACAGATGTAGTTCCCATATAGTAGCCGCAATTGCAATTATAATAGTATGTATGCCTAGATTTATCGCACTTCGCAGAAGACATCTTGCTTGTATGGCTTTCGCTGACCCTTTCGGGTACCTGTTTGTAATATCCACACCCATCACAAACATAATAACAATTATATTTATGAATATGTAAAGAAGCTGATTGTTGCTCGTATCCTGCGCTGGTACTATACTTTAGAACAAAATTACAATTATCACATCCCCCTAGCGGGGTAATAGAATTATCAGCCTCTGCTGCAAATGCTGTAGAGCAAAAAATTGTAGATACAAACAATAATATACATAACATTTTTTTTATCTTCATAAAAAGTGTCTCCTAACTAAATCTCGTGGTCAGAAGTCTCACGCCCCATCCCACGGTGCTCTTCACAGAGACTTGCTATAGTCTCTGTTGCTCTCATTAGTTACCAATCTATTTCCAAAATGATTTGTACCATGATACAAATTTGATAGCAAATTGCTGGTATAATATCAATCTAATGTTAATGCCATTGGGCAATTACCATTAGGATTAGGACAAGCATCAGAAGTTGTTCCCATATTATAGCCGCAAACGCTGCAATCATAGTAGTATGTATGCCTGGATTTATCACAATTCGCAGATTTCATTCTTTTTGAATGATCTTCAGGGATTAATTTGTTTCGATCACCATATTGGCCGCAATCACAAGCAAAGTATTCAGTAATAAAATAATCATGTTGTGTACTTGATATAACGGAAATTCTATTTATCCGAGTATGATAAACAACGTAATTATGTGTATGCGAATAAGCATCCATTTCGTTCTCTGCTGCAAAAACGGAAGATGATACAGCAAGTATAGTAAGTATAGCAGCTAATATGCATGATGTTTTCTTCATAAAAATACCTCCATCTTAAAATGAGCCATAGCAAAAGCTCTGTTAATCTATATCTCAACCGGATATGGGGAATCACGCTAAGCAGTTTCCTTCCGGTATATTGATACGTATACTAAGTTTCTTCTTTATTTGTAATATACTCCTGGATTTTGTCAAGACATAAGGTAATATCTTTATTGACCATGTTGATTGACCAGTACGAAAGACTTGTTCCTCCCAAGAGACTGTGAGCTATTAAGCTTTACCCATGTAACATTATCAGACTATGCACACATCGTTGGTCAATTGTATCCTGACCTGGAAGAATTTTTTACATTACTGATCTACCACCCCACTAAAGTTAAATAACATTCAAGCGCATTGGCTTCACCTCCTTTTGACTACATGCATGTAGTACTTATAATATAAATTAAACTCCATAATTTGTCAATACACAAATAATGAAATACTACTTATTTTCTGATAGAGATAAAATACTACTTATTAATTATTAAAGTCACGGATGGTCTGTCATTGCCCTGACGCTGTGCTGGTCGAAACGACTATACCATCCGGATAATTGATGTCAAAATGTCCGGATAAGATTAACCTATTTAACAATGGGAATCTCAAAAAAATTAGAACCGTACAGTTAACAGAAGTGGAACTATATGTTCCATGTGGAATCCGTAGATTTATATCAATGATGGTCTATATGATGTGAGAAACATAGATTTATCCACATATTGATTTACACACTATTTTCATATAAATCTTATCTTAGATTGTCATAAAATTAGCAAAATCAGGAGTTGGGGGTGGAAGACCCCCATGGTTTTTATGCTGTAATATTTTGCAGAAAATGGAGCATATAATGTGTCAATCAACACTTTCACTTAATGTCAGAGTATGTAATAACACAATATCCTTTTCTTCAATATTTATATCCTGTTAAGCAGATATGCCACATAACTGCAGTCAACTCTGCCTCTAAATAATGTTACATATTTCATAACCCATCGAACAAATACCGTTCGTGGATCTATGTTATTGCATACGATTTCCACAATATAGTTTCCGCATTCGCGCTACTAACAGTCCTTTTACTCCCGCCTTTCACATCTTGCGTTCATCCTAATTTATCAGGATACGCTATTACTCCTTTCCAATTTTTTGAATAAAATCATCTCCATGCCCACCTTTTCAGACCGGACAGTACTAGATGCATCATGCCGCCATTAAAACGTTGCAAAGTCGGCAGATCCACTTCATACCTTAAGAGTAGCCACCTCTCTTTATCTAATCTGTTTTCCAAATATTTTTTGATGAAAACATCCTTTTTTACTTCATCTTTCCTCACCATTTTTGTACATCAGCATATAATCTACCATCATAAACCTCCTTAACTTTCATAACCATATCGTTTAAATAATTTATAAAGACTGTTGAGTTTGCAGAGGATGTATAATAGCTGTATGTATACATACCATCTTTATAAAATACCTTTACCAGAGCATTATTTATCCATCCTTTAGTTTTTATTGGGACATCAATTTTATACTTTTTCATAAGCTGCAGAATAACAGTAGAATCATTTCCACTCAAGTCTTCAATGGTATTGTTTTGTACATCCTGATTATTATAAATTGCATTTTCAGCACCTTTTATAATGCTATTAAAAGTATCTACCGCTTTCTGTTCCTTTTCCCTACGTTCGTTTTCCTTATCCTCTTCTTCTTGTCTACGCTCTTCATCCAAGGCTGCTCTTATTGGTTCATTGTGCTCTTCTGCTTTTTCTCTGTAGCCAAAATAGTCAGCGATGCCTAAATCAACCCATTTATTAGGATCCGCCATCTGCTTATTAAAGGATTCAGCTAACCAATTATGAATATTGAAACTATCCATTAACTTATCAATGATCGTATTCATCTGCGTATCTTGTCCCAACGGAATCATCCATCCATTACACGGGGCATACACGGTAAAATTATTTTCTTCTCCACTACTTTTACGTTTAAACAGTTGAACACCATTTATGTCAAATATACGCACAAAATATTTTTTACCCTTTGCGTATAAGCATTTAGATAATATAACATCCACATTTGAGTTTTTTTTCTTTGGGGCGCGACACTTATCCGGTTCCGTATAACGTGGAGATAACCCGGTTCCCTTTATTGCTTGCTCCATTCCTTCCTTTATTAATTCATATACTGGTTTATTCTTTATCTGAATAATCGATTCTAAAAATTTGTCAATTTCTTTAGGACTGGAAATGATACCCTCTCCTGACATATCCTTACTAATCTTACATACAGACAGACCAGTCATTCCCTCCGTTACCGTGTAGTATTTTGTAGAGTTGTGGTGGTGCCGGAACAGATCAAATCCATAAGAATTCTTTACCGCGATACCATTAACCACTATAAATTCATATTCTTTTGTCTCTGTGCTTCGATTCAGTACATAGCATATATTGGAATGCTTCATTGCTTATTCTCCTTATTTTATATTTGCATTTCATTAAAATAGTTTTCATGCTTTTTTTTAATATTTTATTTTCATATCGCACCGCCATCAAATCCATGCCGGGGTTACCCTCGTGTCCGGCAAAGAGAACAGCCAATCTATCACAACCTTCGGAACATCCTCTTTCTTCCAGGCGCTTCCATATTTATATCCACAAATAGGACACGGTTTGCATAAAATTCCGTCAGGATGTTCCTCGGTACGGAGCCAACCGAGCGATTTTTCTTCTGTCGGTCCATCATCACCTTGGAAAACAGGCTTTTGGGGTTCATAGTATTCATCAAATCTTCCTGATATCTCTTCATGTGTTGTAATCCTATCTGGCAGATTTGCAAGCATAACCTGAGCCCTGCAAGGGATAAATGATTCCTCTTTCCTAAGGGCTGCAAGAGCATGCTCCTCTGCTTTTTTCTTCTGTTTATGAGCTTCCTTTATGAGTCTGTAATGGTACAATGTAACTTTTTTTCTTGCGAGCTTGTTCCATCCGAGCTGCTTTTGATGTTCGCAATATGGGCGCACATCGTTCATATGCCATTCCCCCCAAATATTGCAAAGCTTCTGGAGCATTTCCTCTGTCCAACCGTCAACAGGACTTCCATCTCTAATCCCATTAACACACTGACCAGCGGAAACAAGACAATCTCCACCAATTGTAGGTCCTATTACCCCACAGATACTGAGCTTCCCATCTTTATACTCAATTCTAACAAATGCCCTTGCTATCTTACCCTCGTTTGCATCACACATACATGGACTAATAATTTTTTTCAATGATTTATTCCTCCTTTTCATAAGTAAATTTTATATTCTCTTCCTGTAAAGACAGACATATCAGTATCGGACAACATACATGCCGCCGTGTTGAACCATGTCAAACCGGTTTACCCATACCCATCCTTATCACAGAATTCAATCTTTTATACGAAAGCTCCCTGGCATAGATATTCATCTTTTCCATATGCTCTTCATATATGATTCCCGTTTCATTTATTTGATCCTGCTCTTTCCTGCCACTGTAACAGTAGAAATCAGTAAATTCCTGCAAACTATCTAACACAGACCATAAATCCGATTTTTATATAATCTGCTAAGTCCCCTTCTTATCCTCTTGCAATCTGTTTCTTATGCATGTCATCTGCTTATAAAAAACCATTCATAAAAAATACTCATTAACCGCCAATTCCCTTAACGCCAAAAAGAGCTGAGAAAAGTGAATTTCACTTTCCACAAGCTCTTTACCTTTTTAATTCATATAATCTGTGATCCTCTATAGGGTCTGAAGTAATACAAAGTTAATATGCCCTGGCATATCAATGCTCTCGTTGTAAAAGCAGCATGTATCTTCTAACCACTCTATCCTTACTGCTGTTAGTCCCATTCAGCCAGCTCCGTCCAGGCGTTTATTCGGAGTATCTGTTGCTAAGGACAGTTTCCTTAAAACCTTATCATAATGGTACACCTGGTTTGAGAGCCGTTCTTTTAAATATAGTGAGGTCATGTTAATTTCATTTACCACTTTTGCCAGCTCATACGGATCATCGAACGCCGCCACTGCCATAACCTCTTCAATCGATGACGGCATGATATATAAGTCGCTGTTAAACTTTTGAGCCAGCGCCTGCAACACCTCATCGTAAAGCATACCCACCGCTCCCCTGAACCTATGGGAGTTACTTATTACATACATGAACCCATATTCAGGCCCGTTAAGCATCTCTACCGTCTCTTCCAGGCTCCCTGTTTCAATTAATTTCCCTACTAAGGTATCTCTTATATCCTGGACAGTAGGAGGCAAAATCCGTTTTGTATTTTCTACGGCAGCCTCATACAAAGCACATTCATCTATTCCTATATGTGCTGCCAGGTCATTATTGACCAGTGCACTATGTTCTGTGTTTATTAGCCAACGGTAGATGATAGACAGGTCAAGAAATTCACGATGCGGACTATTTTCCAGCAGCTCCTTATTCTGCTCCGTATTAATCAGTTCTATTACTATATTCTCCCTTGCTTTATCATAATCCAGTAATTTGGAGACATCCACCTTGCTATTTATTGTATCCATTATTGATTTTCCGGTATTTTCCAGTACCTCCTGCAAGTCCCTACTTTCCTCGTACTGACTATACAGGTTATCCATATAAAAGATTAAGCCATACATATTGGAATCATCCTCCGAGATAGTGATGCTAATGCAGTCACGTATCTGATTTACTCGCGGTTGTTCCGGAACTAATGTTATCCGTAATTTCTTGTACTCCTCTGGTATAAAATCTATTAACTTCTCCATTACAGTTACCTTAAAAATTTCATATGTCATCATCTTACTTCCTCCTGTTTTTAGGGAACAAAAAAAAAGCCGGTGTTCTTCCAGCTTTCTTGCTCCATTCTTCATTTTAATCTGAATCTCGTCTCCACGGTTTTTTGACTGGTATAAGCAGAATCACTTTTTACTGAATATCCATCTTAAGCTCAAAACCATCATAATAATATACACTCTTTGATCATTAGCATCTTCTTACTCCTTACTTTCCATTACATTATGTACCTCCCTTTCCATCTCATAAAAAAGAGCCTGGAGAATTGAATTATCACTTTCCACAAGCTCTCTACCATCTGAAATCATATATATATATCCTATACTCAGATTATAGGGCATAGCATAATTGATAGTCAACATATCCTGGGATATAATATTCCAGATGCAGTTTAATACTTCTAAAAGCGAGATTCCGCGTTTGATATTCATGACAGTTGCGTTAAGGAGAATGTCATAAACCTCCTTCTATTCCCTTTCTGTTTTGGATGACCCCTTTACTAAGCACGTTTATCCTACCTTTTGAAAGCTACTGCTCCTTTCCGATCAGTTTCGAGAGGAAAAGATGCGCATTATTATCCTATGAGCTGGTGAAATACCGGATTATTCATGATTTTTGTTCTTTTTTTTCTTCAGGTTGTTTAATTTCCTTATAATTCATCGGTATTTTTTCGAGCAGTTCAAAATATTTCTTCTGATACTTATCAATTTCTGCCTGATGCTCACTTTTTACCTTTTGAAGCTCCAGCTGGTACTCCTTTCCATGTTGTAACATTTTTTGATCTATTTCAAATTGTGCCTTTTGCTTTGTGCTTTCAAGTTCGTTTTCCAATAGAGTGACCTTGTTTCTGGCATCTTCCAGGACTTTCTTTAGATTATCATAATCACATAAAATATCATCTGCTTTGGAAAGGCTTCCTTCCATGTCAGAGATCTTACCCTCCAGATTGTTTATCGTGGTGGCCAAAGCCCTGTTTAATTCATCCTTGTCCTTAATCATTGAACCATATGATGATTTTTGATCTTCCACCTTGCGCTGCTCAGCGATGAATCTATTTTCCATATTGCCTTTTTCTTCAGTTACCTGTTTTAGTGCCGCCTCCGCTATGGATTTATCCTCCTTCAGTTTATTAATATCCTTCTGGAGCGTATAAATGACTTCATCTTTCGAAACGAGCTGACTTATAAATTCTGTACGTACAGTATTTGTTATGTTTTCATTTTCTTCCAGAACGCCCATGTATATACGAGTGAGGATAGATAGATACTGTTCAAATTTTTCAATGTCATCCCTTTTGTTCTTGAGGATTGATTTGCCTTTTTGAAATTCATAACATTCTATTAATTTTGCAAATACTTCTTGCTGATTTCCACCAATTTCAGAAGAAATCTCCTTTATTTTTTCTAATGTATCCTCTGCGACTCTAAATGACCTGGTTTTCATCTCATCCATAACTTGCCTCCGTTTAGATTTACTTTTAACTATTATATCATATATATAACACTAACACAACACATTATAACACATATAACACATTTATTAAATGGTATACAGTGTAGTGCAATACAATATAACACGTTATAATGCTTTGCAGCACTCTTGCAAAGAGTATATCAAAATATTCCTATGTTTTGAATATCCCTCTTCTCAACAACCACCCTATGGGATGGTTGTTTTTTATAAAGTAATATAAGTAAACTTCAGCGGGATGTCTTCTATAGGGCTAAAACACATGATCGTTCCAAAAGATACAATGCGGAATTGAACCACCGCTCCGATCCTATTGTAGAAACTAGGCTGCTCATGGGGCAGGGACAGCTTCCCCATTGCTTTCTGATTCTTTCCCAGAAATGATCAGAAACGATCCATATGAGGCCGTCTATTAACCAAATAAAACGGCTTATGCAAATGGATGTATTGTCTTTATGTTAGACCAGAGACAACAGATGCGTTGCCCCGTACCCCACACATGCTGCTTCCCCTTGCTATATAGTGTAATCCGTGTCACTACATCAAGGGGCTTTCACGACATATCCTCACTCCCTGCAGTCGCTCCAATATTGTCCCCTTGATTCCATTCCCGTTCCCTAGTCTACATTAAATCAATCTTTAAAAAATAATTCATTAAGGTATTTTAATATGATGATAAAAATGATATGCTGTTGTAAGCAATATATATTATCTATAACAATATAAGTGCTTATGGGCAAGCGTGGAAACAGTCTTTGCCATCCAGTTAAAATGCGGCTGGATATACAAAGGCTGCACTATGGAACGGAAACACCTGCGCTGTGTCATCGGAAAGGGGTGCTCCGGAAATGGTACACTATTCAAGTGGAATATCCAAAACTAGAAAAAATTAATGAAAAGATTGGTCCTGGATTTGAAACTCTGGAAAAATAGCCAAATTTTATGGTATTGATGTATATGAACAATTTACATAGACTAAAGCAGCTAAATATTCAAATTTATCAATGTTGGAACCATCAATACGTTTTTGATTGATAGAGAAAGAAAGGAGTGTCAAATGAGCGAATATAAAAAATTAAAATGGGTTGATTTTGTCTATGAAAATGAAAAGAGCTATATCGGGCTAGTATCTACATTTTATAATTATTATATTAGTTGCTTTGATAAAAAAGACATTGACGCCGATATTGAATACCATAAAGAAAATGGAGTGATAATCAGTGTGGAAGAATTAATCGAGAGCGTTTCGGTATACGATATGACGCACTTGTGCAGATATGAAGATTATACCGATGAAATGCTTTGGGAGTATATTAATAGACCTGATGAAGAATAAACCCACCATAGATTTAGGATGGGAATAATATTTTATTGGTGGTAATATGCAAATAGGAAAATATATATTAAATTTATGATGGAGGTTTTTAAAATGACATTAAAGAATTTTTTTAAAAATACACCAAAATGGTTGTGTACAAGGCTGTGTATCTATTCATCAATTACCATACAATCACAAAGAACACACCTACAAAAAGTCATACTTCAAAGAGGAGGACCAAGAGTACATTCTGACCTCTGATACATTCAAGAAGATAGACAAAAAACAAGTAAGTCATTTCAATATAATTGGCGGAGGAATATATAAAACGGAATTATGCATTTTCTTAATTTGATAACTAATAATCTACTTGCTATCTCTTTTCCGGCCAGGGTACGCTCCAGTATGATAGTGCGTTCAAACTCAGCAAAAGCAAGCATATTAGTATCAATCAGCTTCCCCACCGCTTACTCATAATTACCTTCTTTCTCCCCATAGCCGATAGGTCAGCCTTTGCGACCATCTTTAAAGGATCCGGCGATCTTAGTAAGTGTGTCATAACCCTATATTTCATTCATTATCAGTTAGCCGGGTACATCATGTAGGCAAAATGACTTAAGCTCTGTAGATTCAGGCTTTATGTCATTATGATATAAAAGTCAATCTTATTAAATATAACACGCACACAACACGTTGTAACACAATATAACACATTGCAATTTCACGATATAAAATGCTTTATAGTGCCATTTTACACACTATTATCATGTTATTACACTTTGCAACACTTAAATTAGTAATTTATCATAATATGCTTATGCAGTGATTTAAGTATTATTGGTATCTTTGAATCTGATCCTGCACTACACATAGTACCTATACAAGTCATCCATATAGAAATTGGGTATGTTATCAAGGCAATGACTCTCGCCTGATTTACTTCTAAGCCAGCACTGATTCAATCCAGCAATCCTGATGTTCTTCTGGCAGTTCTTTTGCTCATCACTACCATTTAATTCTCTTAAAAATATATCACACTAATCCCGTATTTTAAGAGAATAAAAAATAGCCGGTATTATTCCGGCTATAACTACAATGACCATTTGAGCTATGAAAAAAAATAAAATTGATAATGACCAACGCCTCTTCTCTAATGCTGCCGGTAAACATGCTATCCACTACATTGTTAATTAGAGACTATTGCATAATATATATATTATCATTGCAACTATAGATACCGGTGCCATAAAGGTATAAATGTCACTCAAATCATCCATATGAGTAATATTATGTATTACTAACCGAACAATAGCTGATTCATCTTTACTCAATTCTCTTTCTACGGATTTATTCATTATGTATTCGAAAGCATATTCCTTTATTTTTCGATCCTTCCAAAATAATACGTTCTTAGAATACAGTTTCCTAGCATATTTCAACTCTGCGTCAGATAATTCCACACCTTGTAGTTTACACTTTTTGTATAGAGAATTTTTTAGCACTCTTCTTCCTTTTTTTCTTAAATCCCTTATATCTATTGTATTATCCATATTATTCATGATTCCCAATTATTTGTCCCTCATATGATAAACCGGCATTGTACATCCCTTCCGGAAACAATAACTTTATAAATTGATTATGTCATTGCTTTGCCATAAATGTCAACCTTTCGGAACCTGGTGGTTCTTTCTCCGCTTGTCTTATCCCTTCAATGTATTCTTCCTCCTGTTTTCTTTGATCATAATATTTCCAAAATCTTTCTAATCCCTTTTCTGCATTGAAATATTCTGGTTCTTCTATTGGCGCCAGGATAAGTAAAAGATTCACTATAGCTATGATTTCATCCACAACAGACTCCTCTTGATGTGCCGTAAAAGTAAGCCACTTCAAGCGTTCTTTTAGGCAATTAATAAGTGCCTCCTTCCCTTTCTCCGTAGTGGTCATCCTTCTTTTCATATAGCCTCCTTATGTTCTTCTTATATATTTTGTTCACCCTTGGATAAGTAACCGCTGGGTATAGCAGGCCTATTACCAGCCAGCTAATACTCATATTAATTGCTCTATCACCGGTGTATACATCTTATCTTTATCCCAAGTCAACACGGATGACACCTCGTATGCGGTAAACACAAAGTCATTCTTATAATACTCACGACTCTCGATCCGTCCAAATGTTGCAAACTTATCTCCCACCTTGTAGGATGCTGCATGTCGAGCATCTTTTCCCCAGCAAAGGCATGGTATATAGTCCGATTTACCGCTCCTACGGTTTACTGCCAGTAATATGTCCGTTATTTCACACCCTTTTGGAGTTATCCTATAGACAGGTGGTTTACAGATAAATCCATTTAAAAACACTTGATTTCTATATGATTTATCACCCAAATCTTCCATAAAATCTATATAACTTGCATAAACAGACAGTTGCAACCGACTTTTGCCTTTCTCATACCTGTTGAATGAATGATACTGTCCGAGCACGCAGACAGTTCTTTCTATATGTGAAGAGCTTATGTCTATCAAATTTTCTGTTAGCTTAACAGGAATCGTATCACTTTTTCCATCTGTAAGCCTCTCAGTACTTACCATTAATTTATAAAAATGTACACCGGAATAATTATGATCATAGATAATATCACTTACAATCTTACCTTTAAGCTTGACCATATTTGTGGCACCGGAATTAAAGCTAAATGAATCCTTCATTTGCCCCTCCTTCCTATAAATACTATATCCACTATACTTATAATTTCTTCCAAAAGGCGGTAGCTAAAAAGCTACCACCTTTCTAATGAGGATATATGGACGCATTAATGATGATCAACATATACGCCTTGCATACGGATCTAATTCGTAACCGCTGCCGGCTCCTCTGGCATGGCAATACGTGTCGTCACTGTTAGTGATTCGACCATCAATTTGATTGCTCCACTTCCTTTGTAATTTCTTCGCCATTAGCAGTGAAAACACCAACCAGTTTATATGTACCTGCAGAAGCAGCTGCAGAGCCGGATAGGTATAAATAATTACTATTAGAAGAGCTCTCCCAGCTATCAACTTTATCCCAGTTACTACCATTTTTCTTATATAGATTCATTGTTATTTTGACTGAAGTCACAAAGGTATAACCGGTGATGCTGGCCGAACAATTAGCTTTACCATTACTGAAACTTAAAGAAAGTGTATTGTATTTAATATTTGTATTCCTTAATAAGGACTCCGATACTGAAAGTTCCACTGACTCTTTAGTAATCGATTCTGCCTCTGATGCATATGTGGTAAAAGGTGCTAATAGAAAAATAGCACAGGATAAAGAAATTAAAAGTATTTTTTTCATTTTATTCATTTTCGTTCTCCTCTTCTGTTTTTTTCATTGAATTTGCTATACTTACTAACAGCTCCTTGTTGATTGTAGGTTCAGCGGTATCAATTATGAAGGCATATCCTTCACAGTAGAAAACCAGCGTTGATTCACCATGTTTGGTAGAATAAAAGGCTTCAGCGCCATGGAGAGATAATAACTCCTCTTCTGTATCCTCGTTATCAAAGGATTGTAGAGTGCTGTCACTATATAGCAATTGACTGACATAAATCTCTTGCTTTCCAGGACATTTGTATTCTGTCCGGGAAAAATCTTCATTGTGGAAACTGTCTGTCAGAATATATCCTGCAGGCAGCATAACAGGTAAGTAGATTTCTTCAATAGTTGTGACGGTTGCAGGCTTTATGCCAATAATATCAGTATTATTATCATTTTCTCTTTGTTCAAAGGCTTTGTATATAGCGTACACAGTCATACTCCCGAGAATAGAAATAATAATAAAAGCAATTATACCAGCTACTTTATAGTTGGGTTTGCCAACATTTTTTATCTTTATCTGCTTATTAAAATCTTCTGAATAGATGCTAATATACTGCTTCTCTGCCTCTTCCTCACTGGGAGTAGTATACTGCTTGGACATTTCAATAAATTCCATTATCTCTTTTAGCTTTGAATACTTTTTCATTTTTCATCCCTTTTTAGAATTTCCCGTAAAACTTTTTTACCCCTTGAAATACGCTTCCTCACCAGGCTTCTGTCAAGATTTAAGAGTTTAGCTATTTCTCTTGGTGGGACGCCATGCAATATATTCAGTTCCAGACATTCACGATATATAGGTGGCATGTTCTGCAGTTCAGTTATTACGCCTCTTAATTCCTGTTGCCTGAAATGTATGGATTCTGGTGAGTCAGAGTTGGGATATGTTGCAAAAGTCATTTCCTTAAATTCTATGTCGCGATGTTTTTGCACTTTTCTTAGGATATCTATGCTCTTATGTTTTGTTACAATAAAAATGAAATTTTTTGACTTATTGGAAGTTATATCTGAATCAAACTTTTTAATGTTTTTTGCCAAATACAAGAGGCTGTCCTGTGTAGCATCTTCTGCTAGCTCCCTATCATGCAGAATTCTATATGCAATAAAAAACATCCTATATTTATACATATTGTAAATCAGAAGAAATTTATCTTTATCACCTTCCTCTTCTATCAAAATAAGTAAAAAAATCATTTATTATACCGTCACAATTCTATTTTTAGTACGCATTAGTATAGAAAGCGTCTAATAGTCTCTACTTGTGCTCTTGTAGACGCTAGATAAATAGTATCACGATAACTATGCTTTAAGCAACTAAAAAAAACTAAAAGTTACATTTTTTGTTGAGGGGAAGGGTAAAATGAGCTATAAAAAGAAGGAATTGAAAGATCAGATAGCTTTCGGCAGAAGAATCCAATTGGCACGTAAAGAACAAAGCATAAGCTCTGAATACCTGGCAGAATTATGTGATATAGAATCATCGTTCCTACGTCATATAGAAAATGCGCAGAGATTGCCATCATTGCCTACATTCGTGGATATATGCAACCGCTTAAAAGTATCGCCAGATTCCATATTGGTTGACAACATTGTTTATAGTGAGGCAGAAAGGCTGGAAAATTTAAACGCAAGATTAAAAACATTAACACCTAAACAGTTTGAATTTGTATACAACGTATACATAAGTATCCTTGATAATTTAGGGGATGATTCTTTGTGATGTTACATTATGTAGCTTTTAGCTTCTATCTGGATTAATCCGTTCTGTGTATACTATGAGTATCCAATAGAAACTACCAGCATACTTTAGAAAGGGTGGAAGCTTTATGGATAGAGAATCCTTTGGAAAACGCCTTAATAAAGTGAGAAAAGAGCAAGCCATGAGTTCAATGGCCCTGGCTTCATTATGTGAAATAGACCCGGTTTTTATAAGACAAATCGAAGCGGCAGCGAGATTACCTTCTTTGCCAACATTTATTAGTATCTGCAATGCATTAGAGGTATCTCCGGATTATCTCCTATCGGATAACATTACAAATGGTAAAAAAGATACTTTTGATTTAATTTGTAATGATCTTCGTAGCCTTACACCAAAGCAGCTTGAATATGTAGCGGATGCAATTCATTTATTCAAAAACAGATTTAGTGAGTAGTGTAAATATTCAGGTGACCGCTGTACAAAAGAACACGGTCACTTTTCTATGTGAATTCTTCTGTTACATCCTCAATGGGATTAATAATAATAACTGCCATAGAATCATAAAGCAGTTATTGCTTTATGATTTATAACAGTCAGTTTTTTCAATACATTTCACAATAGGCAGAAACGCCGCAATGTTTCAATGCTTCTTTATAAGTAACTTCATTATTTCTTATTTGGATTCCCCATTCATAAATTGCCACGTGAGCAGGATTAGCTGATATACTCAGCCGCTGGATCCGGTTTGGCTCCTGTTCAAGATGACAGCCAAATCCACACAATATACATCCTGTGCGTTGCTCCCCGGTAGTAGAATAGATACCAAGGTAATCATAAGCGATTTCGCCATATACGCTGCAGATCGGAATATTATTTTCAATTACAAATCTCAGCACATCCTGCCTGGTCCAAAATGCAATAGGCTGGCTCTTTACAGTCTTTCCATCATACACATTGCAGCCTGTGTGGTTATATTGATTTTCTCTGCGAAATCCTTCGTCTTGGGTTATACCTATAAATGGATACCGTTTATTCTCTTTAACATATTTATTGAATGGTCTCTTCTTTAGAATTTCGCAGCATTCATCTGATATATCGAATTCCGTTATATCTTTATCGACTAAATATTGCCACTTCTTCGCAAGCATACCAAATTTTCCGCGTTCGTCGCCATTTAGCAGATAATTTCTATAACGAAAACTCAGCCTACCATGCCTCAATTTTTTTATTTTTAATGATGTATCTTTGCTTATAAGTGGAAATCCTTTGTTTTCGCATACCCACTTGAAGTTGTGTTCTGGATTTATCCTTATTAATTCAATATCCAGTTCAGGAAATTGAAATTTAAGCCATTCCACATACTCATAAACAAATGCTCTTATTTCGGGAAATTCCATACCAGTATCTGAAAAGACCAGGGGCAATTTGCCTTTTAGCCCATACTTTCTATAAGTCATGCATACTAAGAAAGCCAGTACCGTACTGTCTAAACCTCCGCTAAACGATACATACACCATGCCATACCAAGCACCATACCATTGATATATACGCTTCATCGAAAATGATGGTTTTAATTCATAGGGCTGATATTTCATGCTATTAAAACTCTCTTTGGGGAACATTAAATTTTTTTCTAATAAATACATCTTTCTAAAAAGGAGCCGGCTTTTCCAGCTGGCTCCTACCTCCTTTCTAATCGTTCATAGCCGCTCTTACTTTTCTTAATGCTGCTATGTAATTACCGACTTCAAATTTCACATTTTTTTTCCTTTTCTTCACATAGTTAAAGCAGGGAGCCTTTGATCCCAGCTTTATAAATGCATCTTGATTCCCAAATACTTTTCAATGCAATGAAATGACATTATAATGCTTTGACAAATCTGCATTTCCTCATGATCATATTGTTTTCTCTTAGTTCTCTTAAAATTCTCCTTTCTTTTCTCAATCAAAAAGAGCTTGAGAAAATGATAATATCACTTTCTACAAGCTCTTTTATATCCATTAATAGTCAGAGCATTTCCCTAACCTAACCTTAAATAGATGATTTGTATACTTTATTATAAAACCGATTTTAAATGACTGTCAATAACCCCAATACAGTAAGTAAGTGTCATAAAGTTTAGTACGTTGGTAATAATGGAAGCATACATCAATTCCATTAGAGTAGTGAGAACACTTACCAAAAGGAATATCCATGTATGTCACTACTGGGTATAAGCTATTGCAATTCTGAACACCAGGCTTCTTAGAACACTGACAGTTAAAGAAATTTCTTAATGCGATCGTTTGACTCGTAATAATTTGCTTTGCGTTTTATCAACATTTATTTATCTGTTGTTTTTTATTTATCAACTATTATATAATATTTAATAAAGTCAAAATTGAAAGGAATATATATGATAAATAATCGATTTTCCACTATTATAAAGAAAGATGGAAATGCCATTTATTCAGTCGGTGATAGTCAATTTTCTTATATAAAGCCAGAGGAACTCTCACCAAAATCGCAGATTGCAGCACTCGGTCTGATTATCAGGCTCCTTGACGAAGGCCAGGAGGTAAATGCTAATTGCTATATCATTTCTTCTGACAATACCATTATATCATATCGCTTAGCGGTTGATTATTTAAGCATGGTAATAAATGACTTGGCAGATTTCCAGAATCCTACAGGTTAATAAGATTCACTTATCTTCACCCATCACGGAAAAGAAAGTGCGCTTAGCGCACTTTCAAATTGCATTATCATATAAAATGACCCTTCTCAAGTATTAAATTTCTGTCTGCAATCATAGCCTCAATATCTTCTTTTCTCAGATCAACATAACACGGACTTCCATTATTACTATATACCAGCCTCAATGTGAGGCTATCACGAGCTTCTTTAAGTCGGCGCAATTCATATTCTGTATTTTTTTTTGATCCCCTAAACATTTAAATTCTCCCTTTTCTTTTGTTGCAGATCATATTTTACACATCATCCAAATCATAATCATTTCTTTACTCATTATACTAGTATTTATGAAAATGAAATGTATTTCCAATCTGTTCTTATGAATAATAAATTTGTCTAACTATAATATTAATTCGCATGATCCTCCTTCCTTTAAACATATTTGCCGAGTCTTCTTTACTATTCATTTTTAATGTTAATGAAACACTCTTGCCAAATTGCTATTATATGATGTATATTTACAATTTGTCGCAAATTAAATATCATTCATTATATACAATTGCATTAGTTTATGTTTCATATATTATATAGTGTACCCTTTATATCAATTGATATACTAATAAGATCAATATCTTCATCTTGTTGAAACATATAAACCCATTTCAATCCTTTTGCCTTTGCCGTATTAGAATCCAAAGCATATAGAGGTGTAATATTACTTAAAACGTTTGATCTGGATATAAACCTTCCAATTTTAATTATCTCACTGATACTCGTGCACACAATTACTACCACCAACATAACCTTGTTTACTGGCAGAGTATTTAATAAAATTTTATCACAATAGATTAGCGTGTCGATAAATTCCATACCATCTCCATATTTAGCCGCAGGCATTCCAACAATATATATACTCTTCAACCTTCCTTTCAAATAAATGTAGGATGGCAGCACAATATTATGATTGGTCAATTTACATATTTTATAGAATTTGTCGTCTACTTCCACAACATTATTTAGCGAACTGATTATACTGATATGATATTGTGCCATGGATGCTATCTCTAATAATTTAGCAGGATGACGCTCTTTCTCTTTTACACCGATCTCAGGTATAGCTCTACTTTTATTTCTTTTACTATACATAAACTGCTTTCCGGCATCTGTCATGGCGTATAAAATAGTATCATCGTAGCAATATCTTTCAATTACTTCATCTTCATTCATTTGCTTTATTAAATTCTTATAATTAGGCCGAATAGTCCTCCCCAAGACTCTTTCAATATTAAAGCGGTTGATATAGCCATATTTATATATTACTTCCATAACGGCAAACTCATGGCTGCCATAGATTCCTTTAGCAAATTTGTTTTTAAACTCTTCCCTGGTACATTGATCTATTAAACTTCGCTCCGGATATATCATTTTGCTTTCTGGAACATAGCAATATGGTGAAAGCTTATACTTTATATTCATCATTTGATTCTTCGATCTGATTCAACTGGCTTAATATAGCCAGTAGATCCTCTTCCTCCTTTTTTAAGTCGCTATCTATATTTTTTACCTTATCTTCGGCTAATTTTAATTCCTTTCTCTCTCCAAACATCATTTGAACAAACATATCTCCCAGACTTTCATGGCAATCGTCTATCGTTGTTTCTGTTTCTTCTTTTACAATTTTTTCATTCATTAGCTCCTGGATTTCAGCATGGTCCCAACCATTCAGATTATTGTATTTCTCTCCATCTTCCTTTTCCTCTTTAGATGATGTTTTCTTCTGGTCCTCTTCAGGTACTTTTATAGCAATACTCTCCCAGTCAAATCTTTTTATAGGAACAGGACTGAAAGCATCATCCTTTAGGAAAAAGACCTTACCAAGTCTTCCGGGTAGAACCCTTCCGTTATCAATTGTAAATAGTGAAATTTCTTGGAAGTCCAACAGTCGTATATCAGAACCCTCTAAATTATTTACTAATGTTGGAGTATATCTTTCCTGAGTACTATAGGAAGGATTACTGGATAACAATGACGTCTCTGTGACGGACTTTTGAGCTACATCTTGTCTGTTTATTCCTGCCATTTTGGAGTAAAGTTCCATTTCGTCCGGTGCTAACCGTCCAAATACAATATGAGTGCCGGCGCCCATAATAACATTCTTCAAATATGCTGTTGCCTTATTCTTTTCAGTTTGCGTAGATGATTGAACTGCCAGAACAACTGCTACTCGATATTGACGGTATAAAGCTATCATATCTTCATAGCACGGATGCATATACTGGCTCGCCTCGTCAATCCAGAGAAAATGAGGCGTTCTGGTGTCTTTTTTGCGCCTAAGCACACTTACTTTATGAGTCAATATGAAAAACAGTCCAAAAGCCGTACTAATTGCAGCTCCCAGTTCTATCGCTGTATTTACTACCGTTATCCTATTATGAGATAGTATTTCATCAAAATTAAGCCTTACCTCATCTTTAGCGGCTAATAAACTTTTAATCCGGGGATCAAGAAGAAGTTTGTTAATTAGGTTACGTAGTCCTCTGGCCTGGTCATACATTTTCTCAGCTCCAGGTCCAAGAAGCTCCTGTTTTATAAACAACAACTGCTGATAATATGGATTCTGTCTTGCTCGGTTTCTAATTAATCCTTCTCCCTTTCCATATTCCCTTGAATTAAGTGAATCAGCTGTTATCTGCTGAACTAATTTTGCCTTTGTCATTGGAGTAGGAGTGTCAACTTTTATGTTATAATGCAATTCAATTTCTGAAACATACTCATTCAATTTATTAAAATTGTTTATGCACTCCTGCACATCAAGAATGTCAGCCTGTTCATGTCTTATATTCTTTGCAAGCATTATAGCTGTTGCAATATTCATTGATACCGATAATGCGATGTCCGTGAAATAAACATCAGACTCTCCCCCCATTTGATTAGTTGCAATCAAAACATCGGCAAAAACATTTGCAGCATTCGATATTTGAATCACTCGTTCCTCTTCCGGAAGATCAAAAGATACAAAAAATGGATTCATGCCAACCATAAGACTATAACTATACATGTCATATCGATTTACCGGATCGATTACGTTGACACATAGCCCATGAGCAGCTCCCAACCTGATAATGTCCTCTATCAGAGAAGCATTTGGCGCAATTATTGTCATTCCGCAATCAGGATATATGTTTTTAATTTCAATTATTCTTTTTTTTATATCACTAAGGTCATTTTCACTATTCGAAATTGCTTGTATCATTTTTTCGTCAAATTCAGGACCCTTATCATAATAGCATGCTTGACCGCTTGTCACCATTTGATGGTATGCCTCCTGCCTTAATTCGCTGTTTCTAACTTTTACTCTCATATCACATAATATAGATGGTTGAAAAACGGACGATGTTTTACCTGTTCCAGATGAACCATTTACTAAGATATGAACATACCTGTCGTTCTCCTTGATTTTTATGTTCACACCTGTCTCCAGATCCTTAATTATATCTAAGTCATATTTACTTTCTTTATTTACTCGAGTGTCTACAATATGTGATATTTTAAATAAGGCTATTCTTCTTTGTACTACTTCGTTATTCAATGTCGTCCATATTGTCTTATATAGTAATATTAATATTAAGCTCATTTCTAATAATATCAATGCATATACCAGAAGGAGAACCATACCTTTGGTCAATAATTTATTAAGTTGAATGGTAATAAGTTTTTCTATTGTTGAATTTCGAATGTATGTATAAATTGGTTGCATCAATGTCAAAATTGAATTTAGAAGCACAATTTTAAATAAGTAACGTTTTCGGTTATGATATTGCCAAAAAACTGTATCAGTACATAATGTCCAAATAATATATGGCGCAATTGTAGCAATTACTATATATATAATGCTATTATTAATGATAACTTTATGTAAATTTACATAGCAAATAATATACCTTATAATTATTAAAAATACATGAAATATTATGCAATATGATGAAATTATAATCCAATACTCCTTTTCAAAATACTTCGCTTTATGCAATTTTTGCATATTGTCCTACCTCTCTTTTCTGCTTTTTATGATTTTCTCATTATATATAAGTGAAAATCAATACCTAATATTACAATTGAACTCATTTCAGTCATGATAAAAAAATTACGATATGCTTCCAATATATATATTAACTTAGAATGACAAGCAATTTCCGAGCGTCGGAAAACTATTATTTTATAAATATTTTAGTGTTAGCTAATTATTGAACATTGGAAAATAGGTATTTGTAGCTCTCTAAATTGAATGAAGTGAGATGCTTATGGCATTACGCTTCAAATAAGTATAATGATCAATTTACATGCACAGAAAAGTATTACTTAAGATTTTCATAATAGTCAGATATATAAATTATTCGAAGTAGCGCACATTTCAAATATTAGTACCAGACAATTTACGAACACTGAAAGTGTTTGTATGGTTTTCAATATGATATGATATACAATCTTCTTATTGCACAAAACGTTTCAAGCTGGAGTTTCAAGATATTTCTAATATCGAAAATATAATACATATTTTTTTATAGTAACACACATTTCAAATATGATTATAAGACAATTTCCGAGCGTCGGAAAATGGTGTGTATGTTTTTTTAAATAATTAGATATATAAGCTTGCTATTACATGTTGGAGTGTTATAATTTTTCCAAGCATCGGAAATATAGTGCGTATGTTTTTTTCAAAGTCATATTAATAAGTTTTTTATTGCAGCACATATTTCAAATATGATTATAAGACAATTTCCGAGCGTCGGAAAAGTAGTGTGTATGATTTTATGAATAAATAGATATATGAGCTGGTTATTGCGTAGACGTCTCAAGCTGGAGTGTTAAACTATTTCCGAGCATTGGAAAAATGGTGTTATGGTTTTATTAATAATAAGATAAATGAATTGATTTTTGCGGTTAACTTTTCTAGAGGAGTGTTATGATATTTCCGACAGTCGGAAATAGTATCTATTATTTTCTAATAAAAAAGCCATATGAGCTTTGTATTAATGCACATATTTGAGTCTGAAGCGATATTTTTGTCTGAATATCGAAAAAAAATATTATTTTTTTTAAAAAACATTGAAATCATCTAATAAGTATGTATAATGTTTAGTAAGAACAACAAAAGGAGTTACTTATATGGATGATATAAGGAAGGAAATACAAAAGATTCTTAACAAAAGAAACTGGGATATGAAAGATTGGCATCGTGCTGCAGGTCTTAAGCAGGCATTTTTAGAAACATTAATGAATGCTGACATAAATAGTTTTGATGCTGAACAAATCAAAACTCTAAACAGCGTATATGAGTTAACAGTAAACGCGAAAAAACCTTCGATGCTGCGCTTCAAAAAGCCAATTATAATTGCATGTTGGGCCTATAAAGGAGGAATAGGTAAAACCACTATAGCAATCAATCTTGGTTTTGAATTGGCAAGACGAGGATACAATGTACTAAATATTGATACAGATGGACAATCGGATATGTCAAGCATACTAAAGCCAAATTACTTAGAAAATCCAGAAGTTAATTTTCATAACGCTTTTTCGTTACATCAAGATTTCGTCGAAGGTAATTTCATTTGCAATACTGATTATGACAATTTGGATATTATACCAGGAAATGGAAGATCAGAAGATCTTGAGAATATACTATCAGTACTCAAAGATGATCAGCGACAGATAGTGTTAAATATGTGCTTTAAGACAATAATGTTGCAGAATTATTACGATTTTATTATTATTGACAAGGACAAGAGCGCTGGTTTATTTACTTCTACATTATTGAGCAAAGCTGATTATGTTATTCCTCCTATAGAGCCAGAGCAATTTTCTATAAAATCAATTCCCACTGTTATCGAACATGTAAATGCAGCAAAAAAAGCAAATTCTAACTTGACTATACTTGGACTTGTTCTTAATAAATTTGATAACAGAAAAAAAACTGCAATGGCAGAATCTATAAGGCTAATCAATAAACTGGCTCCAAATTTGCTCTTTGAGACTCACATAAAATGCGACTCTAATATAGGCAATTCACAAAAAAGCTTTATACCTTTAGGTGTTTACAATAAAAGCTGCTCTGCTAATAAGCAAATGGTAGATTTAACAGATGAAGTTCTAAAAAGAATTAAAAATAATCAAAATGAGAGGTTATAGTATGGCAAGTAAAAGCAGGATACCCAAGATAGATCAAGAAGCATTTATGGAGAAATTCAGTAAACAGGCAGTTAAGGATAACACAGCTCCAATAACTGATATATTGGATAGAAATGATTTAAATACTGAAGGATTTGAATTTATTGATATTGATTTAATGGATGATGCACCTTCCTCCTTGAATGATTATCCCAGGTTGAAAGATACGCAGCCCGAAAAATATATAGAATTGAAATTGTCAATATATGAATATGGTGTTCTTCAATCTCTTTTGCTAATGAGAAAACCTGATGGAAGATTCATGATATTAGGCGGACACAATCGACGTGATATATGCAAGGATATTATTTCAGAATGTAAAGATCAGTCTACTTTTGAAATATCAAAATATAAGTTATTGCGCAGCACAGTAATAGAGAAAGTCGATGATAAGACTGCAAGAAATCTCATTGATGATGTTAACCTTGCTCAAAGGGACTATGCTTCACTTACTAAGGAACAAAAAGCTAGAATCATAGTACGTAGAATGCAAAATCTAAAAGAGAAGCGATATTCACAAGGAGAAGGTATTGAACAATTGGTAAGAGAACTGGGAGTAAAAAAATCAACAATATATGACAATTTACTAATTGCAACTAAAGTTATAGAGCAAATTCATGAGTTATATTTTAAAGATATTCTTTCTCATGATGCGGTTCTTAAATATTCTAGCTTTTCAAGAGACACACAGCAATGGATATTCGATACTTATGGAGATAAAATAAACACCGCTACATCGTTACTTTTAAATAAGCACATGTCCGAAGAGCAGATCAAAGCTGTCTTTGAAGCAGATAATAAAAAAATGAAGCGAATTTCCTTTCTTATGCCTGAAAATTTATCTGATGAATTTAGAGAAATAGTGAATGAGCAAATCAAAGCTGTCACTAAGGCAAATAGTGAAAAAGTAAAGATATTATCCTTTCTTATACCTGAGGATAGATCTGATGAAATTCAAAAGATAGTGAAAGAAGCATTAGAAAATAAATAATTTTAAATATTTAATCTATCATATTTATAATATGAGCGGAGGGTATCATGGAGCAAAATTATACCGTAGAAGAGGCATCCAAAGTAATATGTGAAGTCGTACCTGCTAAAATAGTTGATTATTTCAACAATGAGCTTGTAAAAGATCCGGATTCATTATCTGAACTCTACTCAATTATAGAGTCCTGGCATATGCAGGCAAGCAGGAATATGTTTGATATAGAGTCCTTATCATTAACCACTCTTATTCATTTTATCCTGGATGCCAACCTAGTTAATATGAATGAAACAGAAGTCCATAGTAATTATATTTCAACCTATAGAAATCGAAAAAATTATTTGTTTAGGTACTTACAGGAAGAAATGGGAGATACATTAATTAAGCCAAAGAATCCGCTATTCATGCATAATGAATGGGTTATTATCAGCAGCCCCTTCATTAAGAACACGCTTGATCAAATTACATTTAATAATGCAGCAATAACAGACTCCGAAAATGACTTTAAAAAGAAACGATATGAAAATGCTTATAAATGGTTTAAAAATAAATCATCATACCTATTTGAATTTCAATACTTTGCAGCTCTTAGCAGTAAAAAAAGAGTAGATTATTTCATGATAGATCTTGGACTTAGTATTTTAAACATAATCTGTAAAGATTTTTATAGGAATACATTCGGCTTTATCACTAAGACACCTGACTTCCGATTCGGCCTGCCAGAAGAAATTCCTGTTGTAAACTGGCAGGCTCAGGATATGACATTGCAATATGAAGCAAAAAAAGATAGCATAATTGTATATGAATCACTGGGTAAGCCAACTAACAATGTAAAGATTATTGTTGGAGAGGTACCAGCCGATTGTTCAACTGAAGAAAGCAGAATAGCAGCTATCAACAGAGTAGCCAGAGAATATGAAGAAGGTAAAAGACTTAAAACCCTTGATACTTTAGATTTCACCATTTATACTGCTATACTTAATAACCTTACTTTTAAGTCCCTGGATGGTATGAATATAAGTATGCATGATTTAGCATATGACGTTTTCGGATATAAATCAGACATACGTTTAAATAAATATGAAGATCTTCTGAGGCGCTTAGTAAAACTTGCATCCACTACCATAACGGCAACAGTCTCCGGACCCCAAGGCACCATGGCAGCATCATTAGTCAGTTTCTTTGATTTAACATTTACTGTACAAACAAAAGGATCTCTTGATGATGCAAGTGACAAAACTATTACTTACTCTACAGGTACCGAGAGTAATATTATTGATTACAACTCATTTACCCAAAAAGATTACGGGGTGATGCAATTAGAAATTATTCCATCCAGGCACTTGCGAGATACCTGGACAAATGCTATACATACTAATGTATCCTCCATACTTTACAAACAGATTACTTCGAATAAAGGGAAAATGCTTATGCAAATTCTTCAGCAGGAGCGCATGAATATATATCCGAACTGCGAGGTAACATTAAATATTTCTTATTTTAAAACTAAGTTTAAGCTTGTGTGTAGAGACACTCGTTTTCGGAATGATCTGGATAGTGAGTTAAAAAAATTAATAGAAAAGAAAACGATAATAGAAAAATATACAATTGAGCGGAATAATTTCAAAATATGTTTTTTTCCATTGTCAACAGTGGAGAAAATAGCATTTAAAATAAGTCAAAACGATTAGTTTTCAAAAAGTGATTTTATTTAAAATCAATCATTGCTTTTCATTTATTTCATGTTATATAATATAATATTTCTATTTAAAATCAAATTATAAATAGCTACAAACCACTATATATAGTTTTTCTCATCTATATATAGTGGTTTTTTTGTTGAATAAGTCATTTTAAATACTATTTCTGCATATTTTGTACAAATCTCTTTATTTTAAATACTATTTTAACATAATTTGTCCCTCTCACGTATTTTAAATACTATTTCTACATATTTTGTACATTTCACTTTATTTTAAATACGATTTTAACATAATTTGTCCCTCTCACGTATTTTAAATACTATTTCTACATATTTTGTACATTTCA
>Ga0153947_1000232_pt1 | contig 26750 bp, 31 predicted proteins | sample TSNJ031MetaG_FD_104697 | JGI IMG/M metagenome (GOLD analysis project Ga0153947, IMG submission 104697) | Attine ant fungus gardens microbial communities from New Jersey, USA - TSNJ031 MetaG | ecosystem: Host-associated > Fungi > Mycelium > Unclassified | place: USA: New Jersey, Wharton State... | reverse complement strand
CATAAATTAAAAACTCCTTATCGGTCATAAGCACTCCATTTTATTCACTTTTTTCAGTAGACCTATAAATAATATTAGACAAATAACCATTAACAAAGTACCCACTGCAAGAAAAATCGGTAAAACAAAATTGCTAGACAACGTAACGGAATTTCCAAATAGCGATACAAGGATAATAGATGTTACGAGTGTCCATATTATAGACTTCTTTAAAAAGCCTACCCTAACAACTGTAGTTTTTCCCGCACCATTTGAGCCAAGCTGGGCAAATATACTGCCTTTGCGAATCGTAAAACTGACACCTTTCAAAACATGGTTTTCCTTATAAGAATTTTGTAATCCTGATACTTCAATTACTTTTTCTGACATGATTATCCTCCTATTATAGTACATGCGTATGTATGTTGAGGTTGTAGATTTTACTGCCTATAGAAAGGCAGTAAAATTACAAATCTATTATCTTTCAAATTCATTACTACCGAGCGTCAAATAAATCTCTTTCATTTCCTCATCCATTATAGGAACACCTAGCAATGTTGAGAGTTGCTCAAGGAACAAAACTTTATCGACATATTCCTCATAAGATACTTCATCAAATGCGTAGGGACTAAGCCACGAGGCAGAGAGGAATGCAATAGTTTGTGATGTCTGTTTCGGAAAGACCACTTTCATGGAGCCGTCTTTGTTTCCCTCAATCAATAGCTTCTCAATGTAGGTAGCCATTACATTTACTTGGAAAATCAGCTCGTTCTTAAAAACAACAGGGTTGTTTGCTAACTTCTTCATCTGCACCCTCATACTGTCGCTTATATCCAAAAGGGAACGTAGACTAAGTTTGGCTACAAAGCGAAGTTTTTCAAGGGCGTTAAGTCCCTCTTGTTTATCAGCGAGTAGATATGGGTTATCACATTCAAAAGATTTATACATAACACTTCCAATCAATTCTTCTCGTGATTTGAAATAATGGTAAAATGCTCCCCGTGTTACACCAACCTCCTTTACAACATCTTCAATGTTCACATTCTCCAATCCCTTTTCAGAAAAAAGACGCATAGCAGTTTCCAATATGTGCTGTTTGGTTTTTTGGTCTGGGTCATGGCGTGGCATACAATCACCTCCTACACATACACACGTATGTTTATTTGATTATAACTTTTAGATATAAATTTGTCAAGCAAGAAATTTATATACAGTTGGTGAGTACAAATGAAAGAAAACAGCAATGAATTCAAAGAAAAGTTCTGCTCGCAGGCAGTCCGACACATAGCTTGACGCATTAAGCGATACAGAATTGTCAATCATTGTAGAAAATGATATGTATAGAACAGCTCTCATAATGAGCTGTTCTTTTTTTAATACACTGGTATACCGTAACCGTAGATTACATTGCTGCCCATAGGATAGCTTCTCTGCCGACAACTATCATTTGAATTGCCCTCAATGGTATAAACTGTACCGTTCTCCACTTTTTCAACAATGCCTACATGGTCGGTTTCGCCGTCACCCTCTCAATCAAAGAAGATGATGTGTCCTGCCGATGGCATAAAACTGCCGTCCTGCCACTGTCCATGCATGCTGTTGAAACCATGCAACACCATCCGAACAGAGAGAGAATTTCGGAATGATGCCCGTTTCAATATATCCGCACTGCTCGGCACACTTGTAATTTCTCCTTCGTAAAATGTTCACTCCACATTGTCGTTCCTGCTGTCTATAGCACGATTTGAGTTCTATCCTTATCTGGTTTCATACTTTGATAACTGACATATTCAGTTGCTGTACACGGATAAGCGTTTCCTGTTTGCATTTAGGACAAAACAGGGGGAAATTTTCGAGTATCGTGTCCCTGCGGACTTTTAATCTGGTCTTGTTTTCGCAAAGAGGACATAATAGCCAATCCACTTCTTCACCCACAAACTCACCTCCGGCATCCCGCTTGTATTTTCGTTTATTATTATTTATTCTTTTCTGTCCGTACAAAATTGATGGTTCCGACGATGAAGAACAACAGCGTGAACGCCGCTATAATAATCACGTTTGTTGTCGGCGCATACATCACTGTGTTTTCGTACTCCGGCATACCGTTGTAGAACAGTCCTCGAGCCAAATCAATGCAATAGGTCATTGGCATTGCATGGCTTATTACCGCCATCACGCCTGATGAGTTGTTAATGGGAATCATTGCGCCGGATAAGAACATCTGCACCATAGCAAACATCATCGTAAGCATACCCGCTGTGGCGGGACTTTTGATGAAACCTACAATCAACATACCAAGCGACCCCGCCGCAATGCACATGAGCGGCGACACGAGAAGCAGCATCCAAAACTGCGAAGCGGTGAAAGTTGCCCCAACGATAAGCCCCACGATAATAGTTGCAAAGTAGCAGATATAGCCCACAAAGGACGCTCAGATAATCTTTCCGAGAAGAATGGCGTAGCGCGACGTAGGCGATACGAATATCTCTTGTGTGAAATCATTCTCCCTATCTTCGACAAGTGAATTTAGCCCCTGCATAACCATCATAAACAGCCCGTTTACCAGCATACCCACAAGCATAAAGCTACTGAAATTGTATCCCATGTTGATACCCATATTTTGTGAAAGCTGGCTGCCGAACATTCCGAATATCATAACCGGCCACATGAGCGCCATAAACAAGCGGGACGGCGCTTTTATTGCCAGTATGATTTCCCGCATTGCTATTGTCAGCACCACGTTGAGGTTCTGCGCGAAGCGCGGGAGTTCCTTTCTCTTAATAGTTGTCGTATTCATGACGCGATCCCTCCTTCGACAAGCTTGATATAAGCGTCCTCCAACGTCGGTTCATTGACTTTCATCATTGTAAGCGGAGTGTGAAGTCTTGATAAAATATCCATCGGCGTTGCGCCCTGATAGGGTATTGTGATATGAGCGTTCGCCACCGGAGATACCCCAAGCTGTGTCAGTTCTGACATAAGCGCGGTGCGGTCTACTGCGTCTAAAATCAGTTCTTTTTTGAGTAAGCGGCCTTTCATTTCTTCCGGCGTACCATTCAAGATAATTTGTCCTTGCTTAATCATACACACATTATCTACGTTTTCCGCTTCGTCAATATAGTGGGTTGTGAGGAACACCGTTGTGCCGTTCTCTTTGCGCGTCTGGTTGATATACTCCCACAGAGAGCGGCGGGCAACCGCGTCCAGCCCCTGCGACGGTTCATCTAAAAACAGAACCTCCGGGCTATGAATCAGACTGCGGACAATTTCCATCTTGCGCTGCATACCGCCGGAAAAAGTTTTGAGCGGCTTCCAAAGGCTTTCTTTAATACCCATGATTTCAGCCAGTTCCACAACGCGGTCGCGGTAGCTTTTCGGCATCCACTTGAAGAACGGGCGGTAGACGTACATCCCGTACATACAGGCGTGAAGCCTGATGTTTTCCTCTGCGGACAGGTCGAGGTCAAGGCTCGGACGCTGAAAAATAATTCCGATATGCTTGCGAACGGCCTTTTCTTCACCGTCCAAATCATAGCCTGCAATTTTAACCTCACCGCTTGTTTTGCCAAGTGTTGTTGTCAAAATGGAGATGGTAGTGGTTTTGCCCGCGCCGTTGTGACCAAGGAACGCGAAGAACTCGCCTTGTTCAACCTTAAAGCTGACGTTGTCAACTGCGGGTTTTTCTGACTTTTTGTACTGCTTTGTGAGATTGTTTACAGAGATTACAGGCGTCATTTTAGCGTCCCCCTTTCTTATCATCGTCACTGTGTCTGCCGTGGAACTCTCCACCAAAGCCGTCGCGCCGTCCATCAGGGAATCCGCCGCTAAATCTTCCCCTGCCAAACTCTGAACCGCGCTCACCGAAACCGTCTGGATGGTTCTCCTTGAATTTCTTCATCATTTGTTCACGCAAATCGTTTTCATCTCCGCTAAGTTCTTCAAGCTGCTTGATGATACGTCCCAGAAAATCGCTGAATATTTTCAGTTCTTCATCACTCAAACAGTCAAACGCTTTGCCCGTTTCCTGTGAAGTATCATCCATCTCGTCAGCGACGGCACAACCCTCGGCGGTCAGCTTGATGTTTGATGTGCGGCGGTCTTCCTCCGATGGTTCGCGGGTGATATAGCCGCTCTTTTCCAGTTTAACGAGCAGTTCGGCTACTGATTGCTTGCTCATGTCTAAAATATAGGTCAAGTCTTTTTGGCTGATTTCCGGCTGCATTTTCAGCACCCTCAGAACAAGCCCCTGCCCTCTGTTTGGATTGCTGCCCGGCCCGAAATTCAAAAAGCTCCTTGCCTGATAGCGGTGTTGTAATGCTTGCATTCTCTCGAATTGCACGATAACTTCTTTTCTAATGTCACTCATGATAATACCTCCCATTAAATTTGAGTTGAGGTGCTTTGGTCAAGTACCTGACGTTAGTATAACACGGCGAAATTTTAATGTCAAGTACCTGACGAAAAATATTTCAAACTTTTTTCACACCTGCTTTGAAGCAACTCAACTGGTTGGGAGGAGGTAACAAAAAAGCATTGGCAAGCAATGCCTGCGGAGCGCCGCAGGCTCATTCCGCTTGTTTAAGCCGCGTTGCGTCTGCTTGGCCCCCTTCGGGTGCCGGAAAACGAGGGAGGCCGTTACCCTCGTTTCCATGAGAAAGCGGCCCGCGCTTCATCCGCAGGCCGTTACATTGTACTTTTTACTAACCGAAAACGGATCCCTTAACCGCGCTATTCAGGTCGTCCAGCCTGTCCACAAGCCATTCCGCCAACAAAGGAAGTCCGAGGGGGCTTACCAAGAACGTCGCGACAAGAATCAATATTCCCGCCCACATATTCCCCATGAGAAGCACGCCGGAACCGAGCAGGAACACGATAAACGACGCTATCCCGAAGAACAGGCCGGAGTAGGAGAGCAGGAACGTACAGAATAAAACAGTGAATGTTATAACCGCGATAAGCGGCAGTGCCAGTATTTTCAAAACCAGCTTGACGAAAAACATTTTATTGCCTCCCTTTATCATCTGGCCCACCGTCCTCCGGCTTTTTCGGTTCCAGTACCCGAAGTTCCGGCTCTGATGCCTCGATATACATATTTTCCGTATCTTTCTGGGCTTGCTGTAAAATAGTAATGGCGTCCGTTTGCGAATTGAAAAGCCGATGGTACATCTTTGTGTAATCCGGCACACGCCAAACCTCCTAACTGCGCCGCCCAGCGCTTTTTCTTAATTGTACCGCGCTTATCTTCAAAAGGGAGCGCCCTATTTTTGAAAATATTAAGTTTATGAAAAGCGTAGGCCGGAAGCTGTAGTCGGCATCGGCTTTCGTGCGCTCTGCCGGCGTTTGCAATATCACATTCGCATATATGATGTTGATCTGGCTTTTTCGACACAAATGGGATATAATGGCTATTAGGCACCCTCGTCTTTTGGCGGTGATATTTTAGTAATAGCAATACCATAATGGGAAGTTTCATTTTGTATAAGATATTGAGCTTTCCAATAACTATTTTGAGGAGGGGAAACCTATATGCTACAAAGTAGGTTGTCTGATCACGTCTTTAGGAAAGGTAAGTTTACCACCCCTTTAAATTCGATTCCAACAATGTCTGAAATTGAAGATGAGAAATCATGGACTTATGGGAGAATGCCTGAGTATCTTTGGATTGGTTTGATTCTCAATCAATATGGGCGTGAGTTGGGATTACAAAAGCTCAATATAATAATTGCAGAGCTCCACAGATTAGCTCCAGATATGCGCGCTCCAAGGATGTCGGATATTTTGTCATTAGATGTTAATGTACAAGCCGATTTTTATAAACAGGTTATTGAAGCTGCTTCTAAAGAAACTTTAGCTCCGCTCACCCTCGTATTTACATTAAGTAAAGAACCAGAGTTTTCGGAATGGTTTTACTGTGCTGAGCTTTCCGTTGAAGACCGACAGAATAAGATTATAGGAACAATGCAAAAAATCATGGGGCATCAAACCCATGAAGCTACTGATATAAGATTTATTGTTTTATATTTCAATTTATTGTCAGGAAAACTTCATCTTCCGAGAGAACACTTGGATATGATACTACGATACCCAACTTTACCTCATTCTGCTGAAGATATGAAGATGATTCGTCCCTCAGTCAGATCGCTGGAAATGATGGTACTTCAATTTGACGGAGCAAACTCCGCTTTCTTAAAAGGTTTTTGGAGGTGCATTAGCGAAATGACAGAGTGTTCATTATTTTTAATTCAATTTCCAGAGGAGACTACTGAAATTAGTTTATATATGGAGCGACTTCATGAGGTTTTTGCGTATCTGTCTGATTTATTTGTTGATGCGAATCCTCTCGATGAGAAAATGAACGTTGTAATAGGAATCGCAACGTACTCCTATAAAAGATTTAAAGAAGCATATGACCATAATCTGTTCAACTCTATTTCCGGCAGAAGCTGTATTCGAGTTTTAATTGAAACCTACATAATGTTAAAATATCTTATAAAAAATGAATCCTCGCACGAGAATATCTGGAAAGACTATCAACTTTACGGCATCGGGTTGTATAAACTGGTTTTAGCACGCCATCGGGAAAACGAAGAGCGCAAGTTAGGCCACTTTGACAAAGATTACATTGAAGCATTGGTTAATGAATTCAAGATTGAAGAATCTATTGATATGGATACAAGGTACTTTGATCAGCAAAACATCCGACTCAAAGCAGAGAGTGTTAATGAGAAAGAGCTGTATGGACTTTATTATGATTATGATTCGTCGTTTGAGCATGGATTATGGGGTGCTATCCGCGAATGCGCATTAGTTAAATGCAATAATCCTGCGCATCAATACCATTGCGTCCCTGATATTGAAGACCAAAATGGGTTAAAATCAGTACTGCCAGATTGTATCATGGTAATGAATAAGACCGTATCATTTTTAAATGATCTCTATGGCATTCCTTCTCCATTATTCGAGGAGGTGACAGCCTTTGAAATCTAATCTACTTGTTAATAGAATAATGCAGATTCAGGCTGAGTATAAAGATCTGCTCAAAGTATTATTACCTGCGCTGAAAACATTAGCTTCACCGGCAGCTTTAGATGAAATTAATTTATTTTGGTTTAAAAATATGGATTTAGTGCGACTTTATCTTGCTAACGAATTCGCAGATAAGGATAGCTATGTATTCACAGCTTCAACTTTTATGGATTATGATGATAAAGAACAATATCCTTTTTTATTGCTTGGGAAGCATCATGTTTTCGATGATCCATTGTGTAAGTATTCTGATATATGCAGTAAAATACAACAAGCACATACGTCAGAAAAGCTTTTAGAGCAAATTGCACTAACCGCAGAAGATAATATCAAAATAATTGAAGGCTGTAATGGGCACATTATTATCCTCCCACTGCGGCTACTAAGTCAAACTCCCAAAGATTCAATTCTATACCAAATGGGAGAACAAGCATTCATCAGCCTCTTCAACGATATTTACAGCATAAGCGAATATTTTGAAAAATGCGAGTCCTTTGCAGACATTATGAAATATTCTCGAAATGATATTGGAAAAATAGTATTGTTTTCGGAATCCGACGACAAGTCTTTGCCCTTTGAGCAACGCTATTTTCAGGCAAAAGAAGAGAACTCATATATGATTGATGATGACCAAACAGAATCATATAACTTTTTTGTTATGGTATTTGGCTGCGTTCAACAAGCTGTAGATGTCATTGTGTCCTGCTTAGAGTACAAATGTATCCCATTTGTAAGATATCCGGTAGCATTAAACTATATTTTACTATTGGAAGAGAATTTAAGCGATATTCTATTTATATCTGAAATGAGATACAAGATGTGTATAGCACACTTAATATACAGGATATGTGATAAAGAGGAACTCAGTAAGTTCGGGTTTGATAGATTTATGTCTATAACTGCATCTTTTAAGTTTGATGAAAAGGTATTTGATTTACTCTCATTAGGCAATGTAAAAGAGGATGCATTTAGCATTGATATGGCTGCACCAATTATAGAAAAAAACCTAAATAAGCTATATAGCGCACTCGGTTAGTATAATATTGTTTCTGTTTAATGGGTTCACTGTCTGTCCCGATTTAGCCCTCTAAAAGTAAGCGGTTGAAGCGTTTATGCTTGCGGCCCCAAAATCGGGGCCGCAAACCCTCATAAACAAAGGCTTTCCTTTGGCTAAATCGGGACACCTTACCTCTTATTCTTGCGCTGATTCCTCTTCTTCTCTCTCTCCTTTTCTCGTGTGCCCTGTACCCGGCAACTATCGGAACAATAGGCTTGCCGCCCTGCGGGAATAAACGGTTTTCCGCAGACCGCGCAGGGTTTCATATTTCCCGCGCTGCCGCTGCCAGTTAGAGCAACCTCTAACGCAGGGTTGAACGGTAAGACGGCATTTCTGAAATATTTGCAGTATGAGCCTGTCCACCACTTATCCAGCATATAGCAGCGGCCATAATCCAGCGGAAGGCAACCATAGTCTCGGTCATAGTTCGCACACATCTCCACAACCAAACGCTTTATTTCCCGCCGCTCTCTGCGGGTAAGCTCCCGGCTCTCCGGCTCAACTATCATTTTCAACACTCCAATCTGAAAACAAGCTATGTCAGTATTCAAAGCGCCGCAGCTTTTTCAGCGCACCTTTGATGCACTTCGCAATGGTGGTATGGTTCGTCCCTTCTACCTCCGCAATCTCCCGCAGGTTCAGGTCCCGGAAATAGTAGGCGATAATGCGCCGCCTCTGTATTGCCGTCAGCCGGTCGATGGCCTCATGCAAAAGTCGGCAGGTCTCCCGCCGCTCCGCAAGGTCGGCAAGGGTTTCCTGTTTGTCGAACGCATGCCCCTCGGTGATGCCGTCCTCGTAGAAGCCGGAATATTTCCGCCTGTCCTGTCTTTGCATGGATTGTACCTTTGTGTCGGTTTCTTTAAGTACGGCGGCGATTTCGGGCGCAACCTCTAAGCGGATGCTCTTGCCGTCGGCAAGGGTGTAAGTAATTGTGACAAGCCCATTTTGGGTATCCATAATATTTTCCTCCGTTCGTTTTTTGCGTGATTGGCACGGCAAGCGAACGGAGGAATGAATTGTTTGATTTGTTTATGGTTTGAGGCGGCAATCAGCGTAAATGATTATGTCGCTGTTTAGCCGCTACCGTATATATCGTGCTGAACTTCAGCCCGGTAGTAATGGTCGATGGTGGCCGGAGCGTTGTAAAGCGCCGTCAGGAGGTACGCCCGGATGTTGTGGATTTTCGTGGTATTCTTATCCAGGCAGTCAAAGGCGTACTCAACGTGCCGCCTGTCTATCTTTAGCAGACGGGTTCTGACAAGTTCCGCCGGCTTTTCCTCACCGCCTACCCGAAGATATGACCGGGTAGAGCAGACAGCATCAAGCATAATTTCCACAATCTCATTTACGCGCTCTTTGCCACACTGCCCGCAAAGGTAATCATACTCAATGTTTTCTTGAATCAATTCTCGATAGGCTGCGATTTCGTCAATCCTATCCATCAATCCATCCTTTTGCGGAGAAACAGCTTCATCCGTCTTTGTGGGATAGATTGATGGATAGATATTTTCTATATCCGTATTTAATTTATTAATACTTGATTGTGCGTGATTTTCTGATATAGGTTTTTCTAACGCAGGCTTTCCCATCATAGGTTTTTCGCATATAGGCGGTGCAGAAAAAGGACACTCGTGGATGGTGTACTCGGTATCCGTAAGCTGTCCCTTTTCGTTTCAGATTCTTGCGCGGGTGAGATAGCCGTTTTCTTCTAACTCCACAACGGCAGCGCGGATACTGGCGACGCCGTCCCTGCATATGGAGGCGAGGCCGCCCAAAGTGTAATCCCAATTTTCCGGCAAGCTGAGCATAAGGGATAACAGCCCTTTGGCTTTCATGGATAAATTCATATTTCGGAGATGATGATTGGACATGATTGTATAATCCCTGTTCTTTTCAACTCGAAAAACTGCCAAGTTAATTCCTCCTGTCTTATAAAAGAACATGAAAAAAGCGTCTCGGTGTCGAGACGCTTTCAATGGCGGGAGCGGAAACCAAAGCCGCTCCTTTGGTCGGTTTTTAGTTTTTGCCCGGCTAAAACTCGCTTTGCCTTGTTGTATTGGCCCTACAATGTAAAATCATATTACCGAAAACCCTTTGTTTTAGCCATTTTACACTACTTTCCCCAACGCTAATCCTCCAACGATATGTATTGCAAGGACATTTCCGCTAAAATCAAATCGTCTTTGCGTACAAAATCGTTGCGGGGCGAATATCTCGGCTCCAAAGACCCATACGGCTATCTGCGCGACCCCAACGACAAGCACAAGCTGATCGTGAACGAGGAAACTGCGCCTGTTGTTGTGCGGATATTTGAAATGTGCGCGGGCGGCAATGGCGCAAGGTGGATAGCGACCCGGTTAAACGAGGAGGGCATACTGTCACCCGCCGACTACGCGAGGTGGAGGCTGCACGACCCGGGAAAAGACGGCGTATTTGAGCGCAAAGGCTTTTGGGCACGTACTGCTGTTCATAAAATGCTTGGTGACGAAATCTATATAGGGAGCATTGTAAATTGCCGCCGCGTAACGCCGAACTACCGCACGAAAAAGACCGTGAAGCAGGATAAAGAGGATTGGATAATCGTGCCGAATATGCACGAACCGATTATCTCCCGTGAACTGTTTGACGAAGCGCAGAAAAAGCTGTCAGGCCGTCAGCATTTGAGCAGCCGCCTCAAACACCCCAAAGAACGGGAGGATATATTCAAAGGGCTGTTCAGGTGCGAGGCTTGCGGCTCGACCATGATCATGCACAGGACGGGAACCGGGTATTACTCCTACATCTGCCGCAAACATCACGCAATCGGCAAAACCGCCTGTTCAAGTCACTATATCAATTATGACAAGTTTCACGGGTTGGTGCTGGCCGACATACAGAAACACGCGGTACTGTTCGCGGAGGACACGGCAAAGGCGGCGAGGGAACTGGCAGCGAAAATTGGGCGGGAGGACGAAAAGAAGCTGGCGCGGACGAAAAAAGAATTGACCGGGGCGCAGAAACAACTTGCCGAACTCGACGTAAAATTAAAAAAGTCCTATGAAGATATATGCTGTAAAGGAAGGATGTCAAATCCTTCTAATACAGTAAAGGCGGCTGGTTCATCCGTAGCAGTTTGAGGCGGCGCAGCCGGAGGGGGCGATACTTTTCACAATTCAACGGGAGCGGCAGTAGAGCCGTTCCCGTTTTCTGTTGCTTACTTAAACCGTAACAGTCCGATGTAGAAATTTAGCATTTTTTACCATGCCGCAAACCCGCATGGTTACAGGCTTTTTGTTACGCCACAAACGCCAAAACCGGGCAGGGTAATATAAAACCCTTACCCACCCCTCAAACGCGGTTTTGGCGCGTCTAATGGGCGTATTTGCGCCCCTAATCCGTACCCTTTTTGTTCGCCCTGCTTTTGTAAACATTGTACTGGTTTTTGCACCGCGCCGAACAAAACGCGGCGTTTGGGTGTCCCGCCATAAATACCTTCTGGCAATGCTTGCAGCAGCGGAGCGGCTTTTTATCGTCCGTCAACATAAAGCTGAACATCATTTGTGTACCTAATAGCAGCGAATAGAAATCCCATACGATTGTCGGCTTGTCCAGCAGGGCGATATGGTATGTCGGCGCGATACCGCCGAAAGCCGCCATCCCCTGCCGATAGAGGTCGCGGGTCGTTTCGTCTATTTTGTCAAAATCCTCATAGTAAAGAAAACTTGAAACAAAGGTAAAAGCCCAATCCTTGAATTGCGTTGTCAGCCAATCGGAGCTTTCAGCGTATTCCCTTTGAAAACTCATATTCATTGCCATCGGGCCGTTACCGAAAGTAGCGGCAACGGCAAGCATTTTCCTGTCTCCGCTCACGTTCCAGCGGACTTCATCTTTTGTCTTTGTAAAATCCGGCTTCTCGAATGGAAAGAATAAAGCGGTATAATCGTCAACGGCCACGGATTCTTCTTTAACAAAATGGTTCTTTGGCAGATAAACCGCGTCATAGTCCATAAAATGCGGCGTTGTTGGTAGGGCGGTCATAAATCCGAGCAGCCCGTATTTTGATACAAAATCCATCACCGCCGCCTTTACCTTGTCAGCCCCGGCGCGGTTCATTTGGAGCATACCCACATTGAGCGCGTCAAGCACCATATTATCAGCGTCTTTCAGCGGGTCATATACAATAGGCTTTGCTTTTGGCGAGGGTTTCAAATAGAGGATACCGTCTTTCTCCCGCAATTCATATTCGCTGTATTTCACCCAATGGGAACTCGTCTTTTGAAACAGGTTATTCATATAGCCATCCTCCGAATTGTAACCCAAACATCACTATGTAGTATAACAAGAATATCATTCGTCACCGCCGCTGTCAATAGCAGCGGCATTTTCTTTATCGTACCAAACAAGAAACTCCCGTTTCGCAAGGGTCATTTGCGGGTATTCCGTTTCAATCTGTTCCCGAATCAGCGGAGCCAATTTGTCCCGTATGGAATCAAGCGCGGCGGCAAGCAGCTTTCTAACGGCGCGGTCTGTCTTGTCATGGCAACCGGCTATTTGCGCCGCCGTACAAAGCCGTACAACCCGTAAAAACAGCACTTCGTTTTGTTTATCGGTCAGGGTTTTAACAAGATTTGATATATCCCAATCCTCAATAAGCTGCCACATTTCAAAAGCGTTATCATAAATCGCGTCAATAAAATCGCCGCGTATGAGTTGCCGCCAATAGTGATGTTCCAACGGGCGGGGTATTACCGTGTCTAATCCGGGTTTCAGTTTACCTTTTTCATCGTTTTCGCTGGTCCTGTCCCAGTGAAGCATTTCCTCATTTGAACGACCTATTTCCCAATACCGTTCCCGGCGTTCCCGGTTTCGGTCATTGTGATTCCATTGAGCGACAACACGCTTGAAATCATCTTTTGTCCTTGCCGCATCCTCCATACGGGCAAGGGCGGCGGCCTTTACTTCACGTACTAACTGTTCACGCCCCATGCCCTCACCACCTCAAAAATAATTTCAAAAAGTTTTCCGGAAAGGTTCCGTTTTACCCACGTTATTTCTCCTATTAGTGAGGGAGCAATTCGTTGTGTGTTACAATAGATTACTCCTATCACGTTTCGCGCCATGAGCGCGGGAAAGGAGTATATTATCCAGACACAAAAATCAAAGACTGATTACACAGACAGGAACAACTTATCAACACCATTTTACCATGAGGGAGGAAAAACGGCAACAGAAACGCACACATTTACGCGGCGTATCGGCTCCACCGTTTACCGCGTCGGCGTTCATTTCAGCCGGACGAGTAAGGAAACGGTGAACGACAAAATCAACCGGCTTGTAAAAAATGAGGCGGTGAACCAATGACAGGCGGGAAAAATACTCGCGGCGGGGCGTTGATGAAACGCCCCGCCCGTGGTATAATTATACCGCTACGGATGAATCGGTTGCCTGAGAGGAGTATCCTATGAACAGGCAATCGGAAAACATGAAAATCACGGCTTTGTACGAAAGATTAAGCCGCGACGATGACCAGTCAAAATTGTATAAAGATATGCTATTGTAACGCGCCCACAAACTTATAGTAAATTGTGATAACTTTTTCCTTGCCCTTGCGGTACCGCCCCATGTTCGGCGTTTCCCAAATGGTAATACGCCCTATCAGTTCATGGAGCATAAAGCGGTCAAGTTCCTCACACCCGGCGTATTGCCGCACCAACTTCACGAATCTGTCCGCATCCGTCTCCGCGTTCCGCGCTTTTTCAAGAGTCTGCTCCATGCTTCGGATGGATTCTTTCAGCGTGGCCTTTTCCGCATCATAGTCGGCAATGAACATTTTGAAAATGTGGTCGGGGAGCTTGCCGCTCATGTTGTCTTCAAACAGCTTCTCATATAGAATATCTACTTCCTTCTCTCTGGACAAAGCCGCCTGCAAAGCATCCTGATTCCTCCGTTGCTGTAGCTGAATTTGTTTATAATGCTCGTCTACTACCAGCTTCACAAACTCATCTTCAAAGAGCGCCGCGAAACGAACAATACTGGAAAGATGTCGTGTGACGAGATCGGTAATTCTACTCGGATATGGTGCGTCTTACTGCATAAACCGTTGTTGGCCCGTTTGTTGCGGCAGGAAAAATAGTGATTTTCAAGATTATCATGAGCATACTTGTAGTTGAGATTAGCGCCGCAGTCGGAACATTTAAGTAATCCCGCAAACATATTCTTTTCCACATGCTTCGGCTTGCGGTATTTCAAAAATGTCCTTGACTTTGGGTACACTTTAGTTTTTTTTCAATGTAGAATTAACCTGCGTGGTCTTTTCCAACCCCGCCGATATCCGGTGTAGGAAAACCGGATATAGGCGGGGTTGGGTTGTTGTCCGGCATAAAGCCCTCCTGCGGCTGTTCGCGTATGATATACTCCGCGCCGCCAAGCTGTCCGTTTTCTTTCCGCTCCCGTGAACGGGTGATATATCCCGCCTGCTCTAATTCCTGTACCGCGCTCCGTATCGCGTCCAAGCGCTCCCGGTTGATATGCGTCAAGCCTTTTAGCGTGTAATCCCATGTGTCCGGCAAGCTCAACATCTGCGATATAAGCCCTTTTGCTTTCAGCGTCAAGGCCGCGTTTCGCAAGTGGTGATTAGACATAACCGTGTCCTTATAGAACTTCTCAGATCCTATAAGGACACTCCGCATGGTGCGAGTGGCGATACGGCATCTACAAGAAAAACCGCATAAAATAAAGGGTTACGAGTAGTCAATAGGCAGTATTTACATCATATTTATACTGGCAAACAACATGGGCATACATAATCATCGTTTTATAAAATTTCTGCGAACCTAATTAAAAACAATACAATCTCCTTTGCTATTACTTCGATGTTTCATGTTGATTTATGGACCTGTACTCTGACGGTGTTTGCCCAAATAAAGCCTTAAAGGTTCGGTTAAAAGACGATATGCTCTCATAGCCGACATTTTGAGATATGGTGAGCACTGGGGAATCAGTAGATTTTAATAGGGCTTTTGCCATTTTCATACGTATATAGGCGAGGTGTTGTTGAGGTGAATTTCCTATAGCTTTTTTAAAAAGAACCCTGAAATGGGTTTCACTAAGATTACATGTATTCGCCAAAGTCCGTACAGATATTTCCTTCGGATAATTCTGCGCAATATAGGCCAACGCGGGGGTAATAGACATAAAAGCATTTGACATTGCGGGAACGTGACTATCCCGATTCTGGCTTAACCGGGATATTTTATAAATCAATACCGACAGCAGCTCTCTTACAACTAGTCTATAATCATGTCCTTGCTGCTCCAATTCCTCGACAATCATCCGGGCAATGGGGGCAAGGCTTGCGCATTGCTCTTGGTGGACAATGTGCGGGATTTGTTGCCGATATTCCCAGACTTTGTTTAACAGAAAGTTGTTATCAGCAAACAATCCATTCAAATCTGCATCAATAAAGACCCATTTGCTGGGAAGTTCGTTGGGACTCTGTGCAATATGCGGTTGGTTAGGGAATATGAATGATATATCTCCTGAGCGAAACGAAATAGCCTTGTTTTCAATAAAAAACATACCGCTGCCTTCCAGACAGGTGCCGATCTCAAACGAATTATGATAATGAAGCCTTTTCAGACTTTTATTTTTCTGGGTATAATTAAAAAAAGATACCGGAAAATCCTCTTTGAGGGCAACATCAAAAAATTGTATCATAAACTGTTCGGATAGTTGTTTTTGCATGGAATATCCTCCGTTTTGGCAAGACATTATAATATTTATCTGATAATATAACAATTACACAATAAAATCAATAGTGGGTGTAATATTTTGAAAAAAAGAGCATGGCTGCATACTGTATCCGGATTGTTCATGGAATGGAGACAGGCAAAAGACGAAGGAAAGGATGTTGATGGCTTAAAAGAAATATGCAAGTTAATTTCAAAAAAAGCGCCTTGCGAAAATTATAAAGACATTGCGGAGAGAGTTTTGGAAAAACTGATATCCGCTGATACAGCTCCGGATTATCCATTTGATGAGCCTTCAGAACTGCCCTTGATTTTATCCGCAAGGCCTTTGAAAAGACACTGCTTTTCATGTGAGATATCCAGAGAAGAACTGGCGGAAAAGATAAGCGGTGCTTGGCTGGGCCGCATCAGCGGATGCCTGCTTGGGAAGCCTGTTGAGGGGGTATTACGTGAAAGATTGACCTGCCTTTTAAAACTTACCGACAATTATCCAATGCATAAATTTATTGCAAAAAAAGGATTTACCGACGATGCGATGAAGTTAATGGAAGACCGGTTTGACCGGTGCTGGATTGACAATATTGACGTGGCGGCTCCAGTTGATGATGATACAAATTACACCGTATTATCGCTAAAACTAGTGGAGACATTTGGATCCGAATTTAGACCTGACGATGTTATAGAGGCTTGGCTGTCATGGATGCCTTTTAATTCAACATTTACCGCAGAACGCATCGCTTATCGCAACGCGGCAATGGGCATGTGCGCACCCCAAACCGCCATATACAAGAACCCGTGCAGAGAGTGGATAGGGGCGCAAATACGCGGTGATTTTTTTGGGTATATCAACCCTGCAAACCCTGAAAAGGCAGCTGAAATGGCGTGGCGGGACGCTAGCGTTTCTCATACAAAAAACGGTATATATGGTGAGATGTTTGTTTCCGCCATGATTGCATCAGCTTGCGTATGTAATGACATTATGAAGGTTATTGAGGCGGGTCTTGACGAAATCCCGGAAAGGTGCAGGCTGAGAAGAGATATTGATCTTGTTGTCCAATGGTACCGTGACGGACTAGCGGTGGATGATGTGATTGAAAAGATTCATAATCTCTACGACGAAAACGATCAACATGACTGGTGCCACACTAATTCGAATGCAATGATTGTTGTGACGGCGTTACTTTATGGCGGCCTGGATTTTGGCAAATCCATCTGTCTTGCAGTGCAATCCGCGTTTGATACGGACTGCAACGGCGCTACCGTAGGGTCTATTGTCGGTATCATGATCGGCGCCGGGGCTATCCCGGACAATTGGATTTCACCGTTCAAAGGGAAATTGTTGACGAGCATTTCCGGTTATGCAGAGGTTTCGGTCGAGGAATTGGTCAGAAAAACTCTAGCATTATGCAGCTTTAAGTCCATAGGGTTGGATCGTAGCTTCCACCCGCAATAATCTATAATTTATAAACAACGCTTTATTGGCAATCATAATTAGCGCTATCCTTGTATATGAAAGGTGGGATGAAACCGTGCAGTCAACCGCAGCGGCAAATCGCAAAAGCAAGCTCTCTTATAAGTTTTATAAGCAAAGGTATTTGCTTATAATGTCCGTGCCGTTTCTTGTTTGGATATTTATATTTTGCTTTGGTCCTATTTCCGGCTGGCTGATGGCTTTTCAAGATTTTAATCCGAACAAGGGTATATTCGGTAGCCCGTGGGTTGGTTTAAAACATTTCATAGCGCTTTTTAGTAGCAAGCAAATCCTATTGGTGATGAGGAACACGGTTGTAATAAGTATTTTGGGGATTTTAACAGGAAATATATGCCCGCTGGTATTTGCGCTGTCACTCAACGAGGTGAAAAACGCTCCGTTTAAGCGCACCATACAGACAATATCATATCTTCCACATTTTGTTTCGTTTGTCGTCGTCGCTAATATTTTTCTAACGGTGTTCAGCGTTGACGGGGTTTTTAACACGATTATGATAAATCTTGGGCTTATAAGCAATCCAACGCAGGTATGGGCTGATAAGAACAGCTTTTGGGGTATGATTACTTTCGTTAACGTGTGGAAAGAGATCGGCTGGAACTCGATTATCTATCTTGCGGCAATCGCTTCTATAGATATGGAGCAGTATGAGGCGGCGACTATTGATGGCTGTGGAAGGTTCAGCCGCATGTGGTATATAACGATACCCTCCATACTGCCAATGGCTATGATTTTGTGGATTCTAAGCATGGGTGATATCTTCAACGCCGGCTTCGATGCCTCGTATCTGTTGGGCAACCCGGTTACCCGTGAAACATCGGAGGTTATCGATACCTACGTTTTCAGGATCGGTATAGAAAACGGGATGTTTTCGTTTTCCACGGCAGTTACATTGTTTAAGATATTTGCCGGCTTCATAATGGTGTTTATCACGAATAGCATCGCAAAAAAGCACACCGAACATTCGCTTTGGTAAAAGGGGGCTAAATTATATTGAAAAAAATACGTAAATGGGAAGCGTTTGATATTATCAATGCTTGCGTATTGGTAGCCATAGCTTTTACGATGGCGTATCCATTCATCAATATTCTGGCGATATCGCTCAACGACGCTATGGACACGCAAAGAGGCGGAATTTATTTCTTGCCGAGAAAGTTCACGCTTGAAAGCTATGCGGTTATTTTAAAGACTCCCAGTCTTGTAAACGCCACGTTCGTCACTCTGCAACGAACGATCATCGGGACGGCACTCACGGTTTTTTGCTCCTCCATGTTCGCATATGTTTTCACATTCAAGAATTACATCTTGTATAGGCCCATGAAGTGGATCTTTTTTGCGGCTATGTTTTTCGGTGGTGGCGGCATCATCCCCACATACATGCTGTACAAGAATATTGGGATTTTGGATAATTTTGCGGTATATGTCGTTCCTTCAATCATTAATTTATTCTTTGTGTTGGTCATCCGCACCTATTTTATGCAACTGCCGTCGGGACTGACGGAATCCGCCATGCTTGACGGCGCGAACGAGCTTGTCATTTTCTTCAAGATCGTTTTTCCGCTTTCCGCGCCGATCATTGCGTACATCACGCTTAACGCGGCCGTTTATCAGTGGAACTCTTGGCAGGATACGCTGTTCTACACGAACGGGGGTTCATTAAAATCGCTGCAATACGTCATGATGGAGGTTATGCTTAAATCCGAGGCCACCAAAATGCTTTCGCGCGAGATGATGCGCTTGCGTCAGATGGGTATTAGAAATATGGTAGACCCGAAGTCTGTCAGAATGGCGATTACTGTTTTGGTAACGGCGCCGATACTGTGCATCTATCCTTTTTTACAGAAATATTTTATCAAGGGTATAATGATAGGCTCAATGAAAGGTTGATATTATGAGCGTTAGTCGGGAAGTCTATTCGGAGGCCTTGAGGCCGCAATTTCACTTTACTTCTAAAACAGGCTGGCTTAACGACCCGGTCGGCCTGCATTACTACAAGGGAACTTATCATCTTTTTTACCAACATAATCCTAGCGGAACGAAGTGGGGAAATATGCACTGGGGTCACGCCACAAGCACCGATATGGTGCATTGGGAGGAGCAGCCGGACGCGCTCTTGCCGGACGAAACAGGTGAGATGTGGTCGGGTTCAGGACTTGTGGATTGGCATAACGCCTCGGGTCTAAGCGCGGACGGCGGACCGGTTCAAATATTGCTTTATACTGCGGCCGGCGGGGTGGCGGAGCTTTCAAATAGCATGCCGTTTACGCAGTGCCTCGCCTATAGCAACGACTCTGGAAGCACATGGGAAAAGTACGCGCATAATCCGGTTATTCCCTATATAGCCGAGCAAACGCGCGACCCCAAGGCTGTTTGGCACGAGGCGTCAAAATCATGGGTTCTGGCGTTGTACTTGGGACAAAATGAATACGCGCTGTTCACATCGCAAAATTTGACACAGTGGGAGAAGACGTCCAGTTTTAAAATACCGGGCTGCGGGGAATGCCCCGATCTATTTGAAATGGAGCTTGAGGGCGGCCACGGCAAAAAGAGATGGGTGTTCTGGTCAGCTACCCGCGGCACATATATCGTGGGCGATTTTGACGGAAAGATATTCACCCCGGCAAGCGAACCCGTTTGCGCGTTGCCCGAGGGCGCGCACGGCTACGCCGCCCAAACGTGGAGCGATATTCCAAAAGAAGACGGGCGGCGCATACAGATGAGTTGGGCCCACTTCAATATTCCCGATATGCCGTTTAATTGCTTTTTGACATTCCCGTGCGTATTGAGGCTAAAGAGTACCGGGACCGGCCCAAGGTTATTGTTCAGCCCCATAAATGAGATAGAGACGCTTTATGGCGAAAGGCATGCTATTTCGGGCGTTGAGCTCGACGGATGCGTTCCATTCACTGAAATCAGCAACATGCAGCTGGATATCCACGCGAAGTTTTCAATTGGCTCTGCAAAAACGCTCGGACTTGAGATTTTCGGTACGCGGATCGCTTATGAACCTGAAAGTCAAATGCTTTCTTGCGCCGGAGTCAGCGGAACACTAAGGCATGAGGATGAGAAAATTAGTCTTCGTGTTTTGATTGACACCACATCGGTTGAGATATTCGCAGACGACGGCGGGCTTTACATGCCTATTGGAGTTATCCACACTCAACCGGATTCCGTCGTTTGCGCGTTCGCGGAGGGCGGAAAGGCCGGGGTTGAAAACATGGAAATATATGAGCTCAAATCTATATGGCGGTAACTCTGGGACATAATGCTTGCAGATGTAAGCGTGGGTATACAAAAAAATACAAAATTAGTAGGAGGAAATGTTATGGTAATATCTACGAGGATTATACCGCTGATGCTTTCACTGGTACTGATGCTTTCGCTTTTTGCTGGTTGCGGAAACGGCCAGTCACAGCAGCCGAGTTCCACGGTTCCTGCAAGCCAGGCGCCTGAGTCTTCGGATTCGTCTGTAGACTACTCAAACCTGACAATAGAGGAGAAGATGGCGGAGGATGCGAAAAACCCCATCACATTCTCAGTAACCTTCCCGTCCTCCACGCCGCCTGACGACGACGCTATAATTTTAGCCGAATTTGCGAAAAGAACAGGCGTCACACTCGATCTTAACCCGATATTTGGAGAGCCTTACGAAAAGCTGGGCATGATGCTTGCCAGTAACAGTCTTTCCGATATCATGATAATACCCAACGAGCAGATTCTAAACCAATATAAGGAGTCCGACCAGATTCTTGACATTCTTCCTTATCTCAAGAATAACGCACCGACTGTCTATGATATATATAACAGGGATGTAAACTACAACCTGATAGACCAATACATGGAGGACGACGGAAGGCTTCTATACCTTATGAACGACGTTGGCTTGCTGAGGTCTGCCGATGAGGAGCATGAAGACCCCAACGACCCCGACGCAGACTTATCCTGGCTCCCTTGGATGACGTCGCTGTTCGTGGTGTATCCCGATATTGACGAATACGCGGGTAAGCCGATGGCCACTATTGACGATTGGTATAACGCGATGGTAAACTTCAAGGCAAAAAATCCACAGGATTACGCCACGAGCATGAGCAGCGAATACGGCGAGTGGATGCTCCGCGCTTTTGCGTCGCTGTATGGGTATAAGGTAGAACTCATATCGGGAACATCTTTTTTTACTAAGGACGATATGAACTACCAATCCATAGCGAGGCTTCCTGAAGCAGTTGACGCTATGAAATTCCTCAACAAGCTTTACAAAGAGGGCCTCATGGATCCCGAAGGACCGATTCAAAATCTCGATGCATTTACAGAAAAAATGAGCGCAGGCAGAGTGTTCTCGTTCTTAGGGTATTACAATAAGGTTTACGAAGCGAACGACGCCTTTGCCGCAAACGCGGATTGGAGCGACAGTGTCTTTATCCCGCAACAAATTGCGGCGCCCGGCGTATCGCACACATGGCAGGCAAATATCGCGTATGTCGGCTATCAATGCACGATGCTCACCGAGAGCCACCCCGACCCTGACCGCTACTTCAGGCTTCTTGAGTATGCGTTCTCCGATGAAGGAATGGCCCTTAACGGCTGGGGAATAGAAGGGGAGCACTATACTGTCGATGCGCAGGGCAAATATCAAACGCTTCTTGATTTGGATACTCAAGGGGATTATATCAAAAAAATCGGGCTGAATTTCTTCCAGACACTTGCAAGCGGACCCGTTCATCTCGCCAACGGCAACTGGGCGAGATGCTGGGATGGACTTGAGGGACAAATGACTCCCCTATATCAGGAGCTTGCTAAAACTCCATACAATTATTTCCGCACTTTCGCCGGACATTACTGGGGCGACCCTTCAACGCTGAATATTGTTATGCCATCTGAATCGCCTGAAGCCATTACCTCGGCAAAAATAAAAATGCCTATAAACGATATGGTATGCAAGGCGGTCATGGCAAACTCGGATGAAGAAATCGAAAGGATTTATAGCGAAACGATGGCGCAGCTGGAGTTGGACGGTCTAAGTGCATTGGAAAAAGCCATACAAGACAAAATAAATAGCAAAAGATAACCTTACCACCGGTTACACACGGGCCGGCGAACTGCGGCATACAGTTCGCCGGCCTATAATTATAATGAAGTGCGAATTATTTATGGAGGTGGCCTAATGTCACACATGAAACCCGAATATCTCGAGAAAATCTACGCAGGCTGGCTTGCAAAGATCATTGGCATCCGATTAGGTGCGTTTATAGAGGGTTGGACTTATCAAAAAATTAAAGATGTTTACGGGGAGATGGATGGCTATCCGGTAAATCTTACAAAACTATTTGCCGCAGATGACGACAGTAACGGTCCGCTATTTTTTTTGCGCGCGCTGGAGGATAGCAATTCCGGGCCTGATCTTACCGTGCAGGATGTGAGCAATGCCCTGCTCAACTACGCGCCTTTCGAGCACGGGTTCTTCTGGTGGGGCGGCTACGGAATATCAACCGAGCATACGGCTTACCTCAACCTCCGCAATGGCCTCGCAGCCCCACGCAGTGGCAGCGCAGAGCAAAACGGCAGCGCCGTCGCGGAGCAGATCGGCGGGCAGATTTTCATTGACACATGGGGGCTTGTGGCTCCAGGCAATCCCGGCCTTGCAGCAAAATATGCTGAACAAGCGGCGAGCGTAACCCATGACGGCAACGGGGTGTATGGCGGCATATTTATTGCCGTCTGTATCAGCCATGCCTTTGAGGAGCCGGATATCCGTAAAATAATCAAAAAAGGGCTTTCTTACATACCGGCGGACTGCGAATATGCGCGTGTTGTGCGGGCGGTCATGGATTATCATAATGCGAGTCCGCAAAGCTGGCGCAATTGTTTTAGGTATATATTCGAAAATTTCGGATATGACCGCTATCCGGGAAACTGCCATATCATACCGAACGCGGCGGTGATGATTTTGTCGCTGCTTTACGGCAACGGCGATTTTTCCCATACCCTCAATATTTGTAACATGTGCGGGTGGGACACGGACTGCAACGTGGGCAATATCGCCACCATCATGGGCGTGCTTTGTGGATTAGACGCAATAGACTACAAAAAATGGCGCTTGCCGATCAACGATCTGCTTATATGCTCCAGCGTTGTGGGTTCGCTTAATATCATGGATATTCCCTACGGCGCAAGCTATATCGCCAAGCTGGCATGGGCGGCGGCGGGGGAGGAGCTTCCCGGAAACTGGAAGGAAATCATAACCAGGCGCATCGACAGCTGCCACTTTGAATACCCCGGCTCGACCCACGCCATGTGGGTGAGGGCGGAGCATTCCGACATGGAGCCGGAATACGACCTGCGCAACACGGACGAAGCCGCCCATACCGGGAGCCGCTCGCTCAAAGTATTGGTCAAGCCTTTGTTCGCAGGCAGCCGCGCTTATGTTTATAAAAAGACATACTATACGCCGGATGAATTCCACAACAGCCGCTACGACCCATGCTTCTCCCCGCTGCTTTATCCCGGTCAGACCATCCGCGGCAGCGTGATGCTGCCCGGTTTCGCCAGCGGCTGTTCCGCCCGCATGTATGCCCGCAACGCAACTACGGGCGAGGTGTTGGCAGGGGAAAAGAAGATACTGAAAAAGGGTGTATGGGCCGAACTGAGCTTTACTATTCCGCATATTGACGCGGGGTTGATTGACGAAGCCGGGTTCGCGTTCGACATGCATAGCGACCAGAACGCCGTTATGCAGCTCGATTGTTTTATCGACGACCTTTATTTTGAGGGTAAGCCTGATTATACCGTTAATTTTTCTAAATCGAAAGAAGAGGTTTGGAACCACCTGCACAAAGAAGTCAGCCAGTTCACCCGGCTCAAGGGCTTGCTTTACCTTGAGGACGGCAAGCTGCATCTTTCCTGCTCCGATTTTGGCGAAGCCTACACCGGACGATACGATTGGGACGATTACACGGCAACTTTTATCATGACCCCGCTCATGGGTGAACGCCATTTCGTCAATGTACGTGTTCAGGGCGCAATACGCTCATATGCTGCAGGATTCATTGAGGGCGACAAGCTCGGGCTGTTCAAAAACGACAACGGGTACCACATGCTCGAACAAGCAGACTTTGCATGGGAGGCGGGCAGAGAATACACTCTGTCGATTGCTGTCAAGGAAAATACAATCACCGTATCTGCTGACGGTAAGGCGCTGATAGCCTATACTGATAGTGACGCACCTTATTTGACAGGCTCTGTTGGGGTTTCAGTCCAGAACGGCAGCCACTGCGCCTATAGCGGATTAGCCGTAAACTGATCAAATGCGGGGGCGGTTGCCGGCTTGGTAATTGGCGGCTATCCCCTTTGGAAGCCGATTTGTGAGACGGGAGATGTGGCAATGCTTGAAAACCAAAAAGTAAGGCGGTTCGCTCCGGAAATGGACCCGTTGCACATGGGCATGGGGTGGACGGCGGAGGATTTGGAAAAACCTCAGATCATCATAGAAAGTACCTTTAGCGACAGCCATCCCGGCAGCGTAGAAGAAGCACTAATATTCCATACATCATTATCACCTTCTGTAACAAGTCTTGGTAATTTTTCAATTAACTCCTTGCTACGATGCCATGTCTGAATATTTTCGACACTAACCGGAGCGGTTATATTTATACTGCGCTTAATTGCTTTTTTCGTGCTAATATCAGCAGTATAAACAGCACAAAAGACATTGACCAAATCAAGGACAATGCTGCTCTCAACATATGTATCATATTTATCTCCAAGAACTATGCTGCAAGGGAGTGATACATTTTTATTATCTAAGTCTGTTGCAGTAAGCATTTTCAGCCGCCTTAATTAATTATCTATTTTAGCCGTTTTTGAAGCTCTGCAACTAACTTAGTTACATTCATCTCATTACGCACACATCTTTCAATACAGTCAGAAAAGTATTGAGTTACATAGCTTTTTGTAAATTGTGCAATAGATGCATCCAATTTATCAGGCGCTACCTCCTTAAATGCATTTGAAAGCTCTTCACTTGCTTCTTCCCTGATAATCATGTCAAGGAACACTTCACAGAAACGGGTTAGGAAAATTATCAGATCAGTAGTTTTATCCATAAGTACGTTAGCCATTGTCAACTTAAAGGCATTCAAAATAAATGATGATTGAATATCGCCGTTCTCTTGTTCAATTGCATCAAGAATAGTCTCAACAATTTTTTGATCTTCTCAGATGTTTTTCTCACTGATGTACCCATTATTTGTCCCCCCTAAAATTATTAATTATTTACGATATCGCCGTCCTCTATAGAATAAACAAACTCCATGACATCACCTATATTGCATCTAAGAACACGATATATTTTCTCCATGCTTTCCATCGAAACTGGCTTATCGTGTCCCAATCGAGCTAAAACATTTGCGCTAATTTGAGCAGCATCACGCAATTCAACACGTTTCATCCGCTTATCAATCAGCAGCTTCCATAATCTATTATAGCTTATCGCCATATTCCGTTACTCCCATTGAAGATTCCTAGCCAATGTACCAGCAAAAACGTCGCCACCACTAACAGTATCATGAGCACAATAATATTCGTGTGATCATAAAAAGCCTCCTTGATTTGATAGAAATATCATACCAAGGAGGAGGATGTGAAGCACTGATACCCCCTATTGACACAAGCCCCTATATCTCATATTCTTATTAGGCTGAAATCCTGCGTCAAGGCTCCGGCATCGTTTTAGCGGCGATGTCGGGGCCTTTTTGGGGGGTGATAAATTTTGAAAGACGAATCAGCAAAGCAAAGTCCCGCTCAGAAAAAGGCCCAGCGCCGTCAGGCCAACAAGGATAGAATCCGTAACGCATACACACAGACTGCGGAGGTTGCTGTTACCCCGGCAATCAAAACATACTCAGGCGATGATAATCGTATTTTAAGGGTGGCCGCCTACTGTCGGGTCAGCACCGACAGCGAAACACAGGCCATCAGCTTCGAACTCCAACGCCAAGAATATGAAAACTACATCAGAAAGGCGGAGAACTGGACATTTATTGCATGCTACGCCGACGAAGGGCTTTCGGGTACTTCGGCAGCAAAGCGGCGTCAGTTTCAGCAGATGATTCAGGATTGCCGCAATGGAAAAATCGACCTGATACTGACCAAAAATGTCAGCCGCTTCATGCGAAACACCGTGGAGTGCCTGATGTATACACGAGAGCTCAACCAACTCAGCCCTCCCGTGGGAATCATTTTCCAGACGGAGAATATTGACACACGCAAGCCGGGATACGAGCAGCTTCTGACCATGTATAGCCTGTTCGCCCAAGGTGAATCGGAGAACAAATCTCAGGCCATCAAGTGGTCCAACGAACGGCGGTGGCGCGTCGGCATTGTTACCTGCAATACAGCGCAATTTTATGGCTTCGAGACAATGCCCAATGGCGACATGGTAATTGACCCAGCGGAAGCAAAAATTGTGCGCAAGGTT
>Ga0153947_1000230_pt1 | contig 26907 bp, 22 predicted proteins | sample TSNJ031MetaG_FD_104697 | JGI IMG/M metagenome (GOLD analysis project Ga0153947, IMG submission 104697) | Attine ant fungus gardens microbial communities from New Jersey, USA - TSNJ031 MetaG | ecosystem: Host-associated > Fungi > Mycelium > Unclassified | place: USA: New Jersey, Wharton State... | reverse complement strand
CCGCTGTGCCACGGGATGGCATGTCGCTCATGCCGCGACGGGCAGTTACTTTTGGAGGAACAAAAGTAACCAAAATTCCCACGGGGGAGGGCCCCCGTGACCCCCCTGCACTCTGGGTAGCTGTCTTTGGTAATCTTATAGCCGTTTATAGGTATCTACGATATTTAAATAGGGGCACCGGCCCCTAAAACCCCCGCTTAAGGACTTCCAGTCCTTAAGAATCCAGTGTTCCTTGGCAAACGCTGTTGGCGTGGTGGTGCGGGGTGCGCCGTCGGCGCTGATAAAACATGGTATTGCCAACGCCTTATTTGTCCAGTATAATAATACCATCTATCGAATACAATTCCATTTACAATAAGGAGGCCTTTTTTTCATGCCCAAGGAGCTGACAAAACAATATGACCCCAAGCAGGTGGAGGATCGCATTTATGCGTTCTGGCTGCGGGGGGGTTATTTCCACGCCCGGCCGGATACGGGCAAGAAGCCCTACACCATTGTGATTCCCCCGCCCAACATCACCGGACAGCTGCACATGGGACATGCCATGGATGAGACCTTTCAGGACATCCTGATTCGGTGGCGGCGTATGCAGGGCTTTGAGGCATTGTGGGTGCCGGGTACCGATCACGCCTCCATCGCCACCGAGGCCAAGATTGTGGAGGCCATGCGCGCCGAGGGTATCTCCAAGGAGGAGCTGGGCCGCGAGGCCTTTCTGGAGCGCGCCTGGAGGTGGAAGGAGCAATATGGCGGCATTATTATCCAGCAGCTGAAAAAGCTGGGTTGCTCCTGCGATTGGGAGCGGGAGCGGTTTACGCTGGACGAGGGCTGTAGCAAGGCGGTGCTGGAGGTTTTCTGCCGCCTGTACGAAAAGGGACTCATCTACCGGGGGGAGCGGCTGGTCAACTGGTGCCCCACCTGCCTCACCTCCATATCCGACGCCGAGGTGGAGCATGAGGAAAAAGCGGGCTTCTTCTGGCATATCCGCTATCCCCTTGCCGAGGGCGGCGGCTCGCTGGAGCTGGCCACCACCCGCCCGGAGACTCTGTTGGGAGATACGGCGGTGGCGGTGCACCCTGACGATAAGAGGTACAAGCACCTGGTGGGCAAAACCGTCCTGCTGCCCCTTATGGGCCGGGAGATTCCCATTATTGCCGACGAATATGTGGATATGGATTTTGGAACCGGCGTTGTGAAGATCACCCCCGCCCATGACCCCAACGACTTTGGGGTAGGAGCCCGCCATAACCTGCCCATCATCAACGTGATGAACGACGACGCCAGTATGAACGAAAATGCGGGAAAATACAAGGGCCTCAGCAGGGAAGCCGCCCGGAAGGCCGTGGTTGCCGACCTGGATACCCTGGGCCTGCTGGTGAAGGTCAAGGATCACACCCACAATGTGGGTACCTGCTACCGCTGCCACAAGCTGGTGGAGCCCCGGCTGTCCAAGCAGTGGTTTGTGAAGATGGAGCTCCTTGCCGGGCCTGCTATGGAGGTGGTGCGCCAGGGAAAAACCCGGTTTATCCCCGAGCGCTTTGAGAAAATTTACTTCCACTGGATGGAGAATATCCAGGACTGGTGCATCTCCCGGCAGCTGTGGTGGGGACACCGCATCCCCGCCTGGCACTGCGGCGACTGCGGGGAGATCACCGTCTCCCGCACAACCGTGGACGCCTGCGCGAAGTGCGGCAGCGCCCATGTCCATCAGGATCCCGACACCCTGGACACCTGGTTCTCCTCCGCCCTTTGGCCCTTCTCCACCCTGGGCTGGCCGGACAAGACCCCCGAGCTGGATTACTTTTATCCCACAAACACCATGGTCACCGGCTATGATATCATCTTTTTCTGGGTGGCCCGCATGATCTTCTCCGGCGTGGAGCAAATGGGCCAAACCCCCTTCGACACGGTGTTTATCCACGGCTTGGTTCGGGACGCCCAGGGCCGCAAGATGTCCAAATCCCTGGGCAACGGCGTGGATCCCCTGGAGGTCATCGACGGGTTTGGCGCCGACGCCCTCCGCTTCACCCTGGTCACCGGTACCTCCCCGGGCAACGACACCCGCTACCTGGAGGAAAAGGTAAAGGCCAGCCGCAACTTTGCCAACAAGATTTGGAACGCTGTCCGCTATGTGCTGATGAACCTGGGCGAAAATGTAGACGGGCATACCTTGCCCGATACCCTGGCCATGGAGGATAAGTGGGTGCTCCACAAATACAACGAGCTGGTGGCCCAGGTTACCGACAACATGGAAAAATTCGAGCTGGGCGTAGCCGCCCAAAAGCTTTATGAGTTTATCTGGGATATCCTCTGCGACTGGTATATCGAGCTGACCAAAACCCGCATCGCCGCCGGTGGCGACACCGCCCTGAGCGCCCAGCGCGTCCTCCTCCATGTGCTGGAGGGAACCCTCAAGCTCCTCCACCCCTTCATGCCCTTCCTCACCGAGGAGGTCTGGCAGGCCCTGCCCCATGAGGGCGACAGCATTATGGTGGCCCCCTGGCCCGTCCACACCCCCGGCCTCAGCTTCCCCCGGGAGGAGGCCGCCTTCTCCATGGTGATGGACGCTATCCGCGCCATCCGCAACCGCCGGGCCGACATGAACGTTCCTCCAAGCAAAAAGGCCAGGGTGTATATCGAGACTGACCAAACCGAAGTATTCCGGCAGGGCGTCCCCTTCATCCAGCGCCTTGCCTTTGCCGCCCAGGTGGATATCTCCCAAAGCGTGGAGCCGGAGGGGGCCGTGCAGGTCATCACCAACGACGCCCGCATCTTCATCCCCATGGATCAGCTCATAGATTTTGCCAAGGAACGCGCCCGGCTGGAAAAGGAAAGGGCCACTTTGGTCAAAGAGGTGGATTTCCTCACCCAAAAGCTTTCCAATGAAAGCTTTGTCGGCAAGGCCCCCGCTAAAGTGGTGGACATTGAAAAGGAAAAACTTGCGAAGGCCACCGAAAAGATGGCGAAGGTGGACGAGGCCCTTGCGGGCCTGCCCGGCTGACCGCCTGCGCCGACAATTTGATAGGAAGCAGCGGCTCGGCCTCCACCATTGGGCTGGGCCGCTTTTGTTGATAAACACAACTAATATTAAAGGAGAGTATGTCTTATGTTAAGCATTAAAAACATGAAGCTATCAAACAAAATTTTATCAGGAGCTGTGTGTACGACAATTATTGCTTGTGGCATAGTAGCAACGACTTATGTAAGCGGTATGAATATTATTTCCTATGAAGAAAAATGGATAACACCGTTTGAATCTGTTATAACAACGGAATACAATTTAGGCGACGGATTCACTGCCAAATCAACAACGACTTCGGTTACAACGATTTCCAGTGTAAGACATTCAGATGAAAGGATGTTTTCGTCTGAACAATGGAATGCGATTCTTAACGGAATAGCGGACGGTAGCATTGTTTGGGAAGATTAGCCCACTAATACATGCCAAACAAAAGCAGCTAGGGTCGCAAAATCTACATTATGTTCACCCTCGTTTCCCAATACGAACAACCTTGCCAGCGTTACTGAAAATGTCTTTTCACCTATACAACCGTAAAAAGGAGGCACCATGACCTGTAACGAAGCGTTATCCTTTATCCACAACATTGCCCGGTTCGGCAGCAAGCCGGGATTGCGGCGCGTCACCATGCTGCTGGAGCGGATGGGCAACCCCCAGGACAGGCTCAAATTCATCCATGTGGCCGGAACCAACGGTAAGGGCTCCACCTGCACCATGCTCAGCTATATTCTGGAGAAGGCCGGTTACAACACCGGGCTGTATATCTCCCCCTTTGTGCTGGATTTCCGGGAGCGCATCCAGCTGAACAACCAGATGATCTCCCCGGAGGATCTGGCCGCCTGCACCGCGGTGGTAAAGGGCCACTGGGACGCGCTGGACGCCATCGGAGAGACGCCCACCGAGTTTGAGGTGGTGGTGGCTGTTGCCATGGAGTACTTCACCCGGATGAAGGCGGATGTGGTGGTGCTGGAGGTGGGCATGGGCGGCCGTTTTGACGCCACCAACGTCATCGGCACTCCCCTTTGCTCCATTATCACCAGCATCGGCCTGGATCATGTGGAATACCTGGGGGACACCATTGAGAAAATCGCCGCCGAAAAGGCCGGGATCATCAAGCCCGGCGGAATCACCGTCTGCTACCCCCTCCAAAACCCGGACGCCCTGGCGGTGATAATGGAGCAGTGCGCCCTCCGGGAAAATCCCCTGTACATCCCCGCCCCCGGCAGCGCCCGGATACTGGAGGAGGATATAGAGGGCACCCGCATCCGCTGGAAGGAGCAGGAGTTTTATATCCCCTTAGGCGGGCAGCATCAGGTATGCAACACCCTCATGGTGCTGGAGGCTGTGGAGCTCCTCCGGGCCAAGGGGTACGCCATCTCCCCCGAGGCTCTGGGCGAGGGTATCGCCTCCACCCGGTTCCCCTCCCGGCTGGAGATCCTCTGCCGCCGGCCCCTGGTGCTGCTGGACGGCGCCCACAACTATACCGGCGCCCAAGCCCTGGGCGGCGCGCTGAAGCTGCTGGGGGAACGCGCCATCCACGCCGTCATGGGCATGATGGCCGACAAGGAGGCGGATATGGTGCTCCGGGAGATTCTCCCCTGCTGCGCCAGCCTTATCACCACCACACCGAAAAATCCCCGAGCCATGCCCGCGACCCGGTTAGCCGCCCTAGCGGAGCCCTACTGCCCGGACGTGACCGCCATAGAAAGCCCCCGTGCCGCGGCGGAGGCCGTCTTTGCCCGGAGCGAAAAGGATGACGTGATTCTCCTGTTCGGCTCCCTCTACCTTGCCAGTGAGCTTCGGCCGATTGTGCTGGAATTGTCGAAAGATGTATAACAACGAAAGAATAATACTAATTGTATAGACAAATTATGCGAAAATTTTTACCAAAAATCCTCTATTCTTATGGATAGGGGATTTTCCATTGGGAAAACTACGGATACCACCCACTATAGATTGCTCTTGGGAAAGAGAGAGGATGTTTATTATGCCGGTACAAATTTATCTGGCGGACGAGATCATGACCGCCTGTCTGGGCGGAGAAATTGACCATCACTGCGCCAAATACATGCGGGAGGAAATAGACGGCACCGCCCAGCGCTCCCACCCCTCCGTGCTGATTCTGGATTTTAAGGACGTCAGCTTTATGGACAGCTCGGGCATCGGGCTGGTTATGGGCCGTTATTCCCTGATGCAGGAGCTGGGGGGAGAGCTGAGGGTTGTCAATCTCTCGGGGCATATTAAGAAGGTGATGAAGCTGGCGGGACTGGACCGGCTGGCAGTGATGGAAACGGGAGGGACAAGCAAATGAAACCGGTGAATGAAATGAAGCTCACATTCAAAAGCCGCAGTACCAACGAGAGCTTTGCCCGCACGGCGGTAGCGGCCTTTGTGGCCACATTGGATCCCACGGTGGAGGAAATGACGGATATCAAGACGGCTGTGTCCGAGGCGGTTACAAACTCCATTGTCCACGGCTATAAGGAAAGCATTTCCGACATCTACATATCGGCGGCCATCTATCCCGATAACCGGGTAGTAATCAGAATAAAAGACAAGGGCTGCGGTATCGAGGATATCGGACAAGCTATGGAACCGCTTTACACCAGCTGCACCAGCGGCGAGAGGGCCGGGCTGGGCTTTGCCGTGATGCAGAGCCTGTGCGATAAGGTGCGGGTAAGCTCCAGGGCGGGCAGGGGAACCACCGTTACCCTTACCCGCAAGATATCCTCCAGGGGAGGGCAGGATGAATAGCATAAGCACGTCCCGGGAAGAGCTGATCGAAAAGAATATCGGTCTTGTGCATTCCTGTGCCGGAAAGCTGAAGGGAAGGGGAATGGAATACGACGACCTTTTCCAGGCGGGCTGTATGGGTCTGGTGAAGGCGGTGGACGCTTTCGACCATAACCGGGGCGTCCGCTTTTCCACCTATGCCGTTCCGGTAATTTTGGGGGAGATGCGCCGTCTCTTCCGGGATGGCGGTACCGTTAAGGTGAGCCGCAGCCTCAAGGAGCTATCTATAAAAATCAACCGGTTCCGAGAGCGGTTTGGCGCCGAGCATAGCCGGGAGCCGGTGGTTTCGGAAATCGCCAAAGCCCTGGACGTGGAGGAATCGCTGGTGGTGGAGGCAATTTCAGCGGCGTCTCCCCCTGTCTCCCTCACCGAAAGCGACGAGGAGGGAGGGGGGCAGCTGGACGTTCCGGTGGATTCCCCTGAAACAATGCTGGCGGACATCATTGCCCTGAAGCAGGTGCTGGGTCAACTGGAGCCTCCCGACCGCAAGCTGGTGTTCCTCCGTTATTTTAACAACATGACCCAGGTGGAGACCGCCCGGCAGATGGATATGACCCAGGTGCAGGTATCCCGGCGGGAAAAAAAGATTCTCCAGGGGCTCCGCGCCCTGCTGAATAAGTAGCGGATATTTCTACAATTTGTATATAACATTCGGCATATTACGATAATCTTCTCATCCGGCCCATATGCCGGGTTCCGTGTCCAAAAACGAAGCATAAACGATCCACCCCGCGAATATCTTCTTACTAAACCCATGCTGTCACGGGCAGCCTGGAAAACGAGTTGAGGTGAAGGATATGTTTATGTTATCGTTTCGGCTTTCCCGGGGGCGGGTTCTGTTGGGGGCACTTGCGGTGGTATTGGTTTTGTCGCTGGGCTATATGGGTGTGCGGATGTTCGCCTCCGACGGCACGGTGGAAACCGCCGCCTCCCAGGCGGCCGGAGAAAAGAGCAAGCCCAGGAAGGTTGTTGTAAAAACCAATGAGCAGCGCCTGGCCTTTGCAGCCTCCTTCGGCTATCAGGTTCAGGAGGAACCGGCGGAGATACTGGAGGTCATCATCCCAAAGGAATTTGACGAAGTTTACACAGAGTATAATTCTTTGCAAAAAAAACAAGGCTATGACCTGGAGAAATTTGCAGGCAAGCGTTGCAGGCGGTATTCCTATATTGTCACCAACTATCCCCAGGCGGAGGGAGAGATTCGTCTGAATATCCTTGTTTACAGCAACAAGGTAATCGGCGGGGATGTTTGCTCGTTAGAAGCCGGTGGATTTATGCATGGATTCCGGCTTGAGGGATAGCGGGTGAAGCATGACGGCCGGCCCCCGGGCCGGCCGTTTTTTGCTGTAAAGGAATATCACTTTACAGCAAAAAATAAAAATAGGGTATTGAAAAACGGGTTGCGTTGTGATACAATATTAGCGGTTTTATCGTCGCGTGCTGAAGTAGCTCAGCTGGTAGAGCAGCTGATTCGTAATCAGCAGGTTCGTGGGTTCAAATCCCATCTTCAGCTCCATGACATGTACTGCTAAATGGGCGGCCGCGCAGTTCGGCTGCCCATTTCCATATCCCCGTCTCGCGGGGACTTTCGCCCTTTCGCCCAGGCCCATATTATAGGAGGATTCACGGATGCTTCCGGAAGATCATCAGCATAAAATTCAGCGCTCCCCCCTGCGCGTGGGGATGCGTTCCATTAAAACCGTTGTTGCCGTATTTATCTGCTGCTGCATCGACACCCTGCGGGGGGTGGTGCCCTTTCAGAGCACCATTGCCGCAATCCTTTGCATCCAGCCTGATACCGAAAACAGCGTGGACGCGGCGATTTCCCGTATCATTGGCACCATCCTCGGCGGAGTCAGCGCCGCGCTGGCCCTTATGGCCTTTAACGCCATAGGCGTTTCGGTGTACGGTATTCCGTTTTACCTGTTTCTCAGCCTGCTGCTGATTCCCCTGATCTATATTCCTGTGCAGTTGGGCTGGCCCAATGCCGCCGCGCTGACCTGCATTGTTTTTTTGGTCATCTCCCTCTCCTACACCGGGGATACCAACCCCATGTCTATGGCAATCACCCGGGTATTGGATACACTTGTGGGTATTTTGGTGGCCCTGCCGGTGAATATACTCCTTCCCTCCAACAAGGCTGCGGAGGAGGGCGGGGAAGCGCTCCCCTCCGGGGAAAATTCCCCCGCCCCACCCCCGGAAAACCCGTCCGTTCCCCGGGACAGCAGCACGCCGCCTGACGGGCCTTCCCCCCTGCCCGGCCAGGACAGCGCTCCCCCGGAGGAGGATGTCCCGGGCTCCCAGGCGAAGGAACCGGAATAACCGGCGCATTGCTGATCCGTTTTCCCGCATATCCCCGCAGGCGCAGGCCATAGGCAAAACCGGTGTCGAGCCGCATATATATTGTCCGTAATTGTGAATATAGCAGGGTTAACGGATGGAGGATATTAAAATGAACTTTCAAATTCTGGTGGACAGCTGCGTTGACTTCAACAACGCCCTGTTCGACAAGCTGGGCCATTTAGAGCGCATCCCCTTCAAGGTAATCATCAACGGAGAGGAATTTGTGGATGAAAAATCCCGCGTCTTGGATAAGCTGAATAAATTGAAATTCCAAGCGGAGGAGATCAAAACCGCCTGCCCTTCCGCCGGTGATTTCTACGCGTCGCTGTTAAATGCCAAGGACGCCTTTGTGGTCACGATTTCCGCCCAGCTCAGCGGCTCCTACCAGGCTGCCGTCGCGGCAAAGGATATGATTCTGGAAAAATATCCCTTCCGCAATATCCATGTGTTTGACAGCAAAAGCGCGTCGGCGGGGGAAAGCCTGGTGGCGCTGAAAATCCAGCAGCTTCTGGCGGAGAACCAGACCACCTCCCACATAATTGAAGCCACCAACGCCTACATCGCCAAAATGAAGACCTTCTTTTCCCTGGAATCCCTGGACACGCTGGTAAGCAACGGCCGGGTGAGCATTGCCAAAAAGCTCACCTGCAAGGCGCTGGGCCTTTTCCCCATCATGGGCGACAACGGTGAGGGCAGGATTGAGCTCAAGGGGATAGCCCGGGGCAAAAAGAACACCATCACCAAGCTGGTGGAGCTGATTGGCGAAGGCGGCGAGGATTTCAGCGACCGGATTATGGCCATCACCCATATCAACGCCCTTGAACGGGCAATTGAAATGAAGGAAAAGGTTATGGCGCGCTTTAACTTTAAAGATGTGGTGGTGTTTGAGGGAAGCGGCCTCAGCTCGGTTTATGCAAGCGACGGCGGCATTGTCATCGCGTTTTAAGGGGACACCGCATTTGCGGGAGAAGCGGACATCAGCTTAGATACTAAACAGGTTCTTAGAATCTCCTGCTCCCGCCGCCGTGGCTGCGGCCGCTTCTAGCGGTGTGGGTGGAGCTCCTGCCGCCCCCGCCTCCTCCGCCGGAGCCGCCGGAGGACTGCAACCGCCGCCGGGTCACAGTCTTGTTCAGGTAGGTATCCTGCTCCGCAAGAAGCTGGAGTGTTCCTTTTTCGCCTACAGGATAGTGATAGCCGGTCACTTGCTTGCGGTATCTTTGCAGCACGATAAAGATACCGGCGCTGCCCGCTCCAAAGGAGACGGCCACCGCCACAATGATCTCATAAAGCTCCAGGGAGCGGTAAGGCGTAATTTGTCCTGTTTCCGTGTCATATTGGTATTGGTTCCGGGGAACACCGGCCTCTATATACCGCCGGATACCGGTGAGGAATACCGAGGCCGCCTCGGCATATTGCCCGTTGGACACCGGAGCATAGCAGCTGTCCAACAGGGAATCCAACCGCTGATCGGTGAGGATGTTAATCATCCGCCCTGTGGTGGAAATACAGATTTCCCGGTTATCCATATCTATAAGGAGGAGCGCGCCGCTGTAATCCTTACCGGCGCCAAAGCCGTTGTCGTCGTAATAATCGTCGGCGTAAGCCTGGGCGGATTTCCCCCGGGCGTCCCGGGTGGTGACAATGACCACATCCACGTCGGCCTCCGCCCGGAAGGCCTCCACAGAATCCTCCAGAACCGCCGCTTGCTTCGCCGTAAACAGTGCGGCCTGGTCGAACACGCGGTTTCCCGGAGCCTCCGCGTGTACGGGAAGCCCCAGGCTCACCCCCGCGATCACGCAGCAGCACATCAGCACAGGCAGTATCGTTTTCCCTTTCAAAACAGATATCCCCCCAGCAGCATAATCAGGAGCAAAACCAGGGTTATCCCGCCGAAAAACAGGAACAGCCGCCTGTAATCCACCGGCAGGATACCGCTGACCTTCCCGGTCTGTCCATTCATGGTGTAATAATGGGTTTCGCCGTTATGGGCCTTATAGGTCAGCACCCAGACAGGCAGAAGGGTGTATTTCCAGTCGAGGCTTTCCTGGCTGACAGAAAGCTGGCCGGGCGTAACCACATGATATCCGCTGATGCTGTTCCTGAGCATAACCCCGGCATACTCCTGTATTTCCTGTTTGACCGCGCCCTCACATTCCGCCTGCTCCCTGTTGCGCTTCTCCGCCTGAAACCCGGATAAATAGGCTGGAGAAAAATCCCTCATGGCCGCGCCGTCGAAGGGGTGCACGCCGTTTACCAGCTTGCTGTTCTCCTTATTCAGGGCGTTGTGGGCAATATCCTGAAAGGTCATGTTTCCCTCCCTGACCACGCTATAGTGGCGGGTTTCGGTATATTCCGTATTCCCGGATCTCCATACCCGCACCTTGGTGGCCCGTGCGTCCATCCTGCCCCGCACCCGGCCATCCACCATCCAATAAGGAAAATACACGCCGGTTACCTTTTCAATCTGGTTTTGGGAGAAAAAGGCCTTGGGAACGAACCATTTCTTTTTTGTCCAGTTGAGGAGCTCCCGGATGGCCTTTTCCTTTTCTACGGCAAAAGGGATCACTTTTTGGGGGCGGAGCTTGCCATCCAGGCGGCCGGACAGCACCACCGGGTTGTGACAGTAATAGCAGAAGGTGGCCGCTGTGGTTTCGTCTGTCTCCACCTCCGCGCCGCAGCTGGGGCAGGAGTAGACGGCAATAGAAGGCTCATCCCGCGCCTCCCGCCCCCCGGGCTCCGGCGCTTCCCCTGGCGCGGAGTTCTCCGCGCCATCGGTTTCGGCAAGCTTATTTTCGTCAAAGTAAGAGCCGCAGTACTCGCAGGCAAACTGCTGGGATTTGGGGTCGAAAATAAGCCCGCCGTCGCAGTTGGGGCATTTATAGGTAGTAACAGCCATGCCGTTTCCCCCTTCAAGTTTTCAAAAATATGGGAATAGCTGCCGGAAATCAAATCCGGCCCCAAATACGCCTCATTGCCCGGCAATATCGCCGCCATTCACAGGATCGCCGCATTCCGGGCAAAATTTGGGCAGGGCTTCCGGGTCAAGCTGGTGGCCGCACCTGTTACAGCGATAGGGTTTTGTCTCCTGCCGCTGCTTGCCGCATTCCGCGCAGAATTTGCCCTTGTTGACATGGCTGCATTCACAGATCCATTGGCCGCTCTCCGGGCGGGGCTTTCCGCATTCGGCGCAAAACTTCCCCGTGTTGGTATGACCGCACCCGCAGATCCAGCCCTCCGGCGGGGAAGGCTGGGAAGATTCGGTTGCGCCCGCAGCAGGGGCCTGCGTCTGCTGCATCTGCTGCCGGTTAGACTGGGAGGCCGCGCCCATAAAGCCGCCGCCTGCCTGCATGCCCGCGCCCATGCCCATGAAACCGGCCATGCTGCCGTTGGCGTTGGAGCCTGCCGCCTCCAGGCCCCGGGCCACCGCGCCCTGGATATAGCCCTCCCGAACCGATGGGTCGCTGAGCATAGCGCCCTGATTGCGCATATTAATCAGCTTGGTGGATTCATCGTCGTAGGAGATGCTGGCGATACCCACCGACTGGATTTCCATGCCGCGCATTTTATTCCAATCCTCATCCAGGGTGGTGCTCATATATTTACTCAATTCCCGGCCCTTGGAGGACACAAAGGATATCCGGACGCCGTCGGCGGACATCCGGTTGATGGAGGATTGCAGGGCCTCCAGAAACTCCGACAAATACTGCTCATTGATGTCACCGATAAGCACCCGATCCTTGTTGCGGGGGACTGCCTCCATATAGAACCGGATGGGATCGGTGATCTTAATGGAATAGGTTCCGTGGGCCCGCAGGAACAGTTCGGCGTTGTAAAAGCTGTCAAAGTAGTTGATGGGGCTTCTTGTGCCGAATTTGATGCCCTTAATTTCCTGGAGGTTGATGTAAAAAACCTTTTGCGCAACCGGCGTTACGCCGCCATAGCGGACGCGGTTGAAGGATTCCTCCAGCGCGTCCTCAAGCTGTCCGTTAAAGAGGGAGGGCGAGGCGGAGCTGTTGACGGTATAATAGCCTTCCTCGGCGGTGTAATCCACAATTTTTCCGCCGTCGGTGAGCATCATAAACTGGTTGGGATAGACGTGGACAACAGACCCGTTGGAAACGATATTGTCAGTGCCCTTTTGGTTTTGGCCGCGTTTATCGTTTCGGCGCACCTTGACGCCCCGGGTAAAAACCGTGGCGTCACTCATTTCATCCGGCTCAATGACCTCCAGCCATTGGTCGGCAAGACCTCCGCCGATTGCGCCGGCCACCGCTTTAATAATTCCCATGTTCACGCCTCCGTATCTTAGTGTTCTTCTGACTGCTGGAATTACTTCTTATTTATTATAACAAAAATATCCAGAAAACACCAGCCTTGCATACTTTCAGGGGCCTTCCCGGCCGGTGTAAAAGTTGGCGTTAATAACAGAGGTTTTGATATTTTGCGATTGAAAACCACTTGGCAATATGGTATAATTTTTTCATATCATTTCCAGCTATTTAGGGCGCTTTGCATATTCGTTGAAAAAGTTATCATAACTTCGGTGTTAATGCCATAAGGAGATGAGGTTGGATGATAAAAATGCTGAATGCATATACCGCCGAGGTTGAGGACGCAGAAGACGCCCTGGCGGAGATTCTCGGCCAAATTGATTTAAGCAGCCTGCTAAAAAATTCAGCGGGTGTTTTGGCATGTCACCATGAGTTTATTGAAACAGGTGTGGCGGGAGAAATATGCCGCCGCCTTCCTTTTGATGTAATTGGCTGCACCACAATCGGCAGCGCGGTCTGCGGGAGCTTCGGCTTATACCAGTTAAGCCTGACGATTCTCACCAGTGATGATGTGTCGTTTTCCACCGCAACCGCCGCGGCAATATTGCCGGATCGCTTCGAGCGGCCCATAGCGGACGCGTATGCCTCCGCCGCCGCGGGAATGCCGGGGGCCCCGTCATTGATTATTTCATTTTTTCCATTTCTTTTCGATGTGAGCAACGCGGTTTTATTAAGCTCCTTAAATAAAATATGCGGCGGAGCGCCGGTCTTCGGGGCGGCGGCCTGTGAGGGCGGGAGCAACGAGAACCTCTGGACGCTGCGAAACGGGGAATGTGAAAAGCGAGCGGTGCAGATGCTGCTGATGTACGGGGACGTGGAGCCGGAATTCATTACAATATCGCTGCCCGCCCGGAATATCCGTCATCAGAAAGCGGTGATTACCCAAGCGGACGGCGTGGTGATCCGGAAGGTGAACAATATGCCCCTCATGGAATATTTCGCGAGCATGGGGATTATCCAGAGCAAAAAGCCCTCCTTCACCGACATGCCGCTTCTGATTCATTACGGTAACGATTCCCCGCCGGTGGCCGTGGGCATATACGGCTTTGCCGAGGACGGCAGCGCCATATGCGGCGGCGACATTCCCCAAGGCGCGACGCTGTCCATCGGCGTGATTGACCGTGAGGGCATTATGGAGACGGCGAAGGCCGCAATCAAAAAAGCGTTGAGCGCGGCCGAGAGAAACGGGCTTCTTATGTTTCCCTGTATCACCAGGTATCTCATGCTTAGCCCGAATCCCGACGAGGAGGTTCATTTGATTCGGGACGCGATTGGCCGGGAGATGCCATATGCTTTGAGTTATGCGGGAGGGGAACTGTGTCCGGTACGCGACAGCGGCGGAGAGCTGCATAACCGGCTTCATAACTACAGCTTTACCGCTTGTGTATTTTGATATAGTCAGTTAATTTGCAAACGCCAAAGGCGTGCGACTGATTATGCAGCAAGGTTAACGCCGCCCCATAGGCGGCGCGCGGCGTCCGCCGCGATTTAAAAGCGCGTTAGCGTTTTTACGGCAAAGGGAAGAAATAACGGGAAAAGCAGGCTCATCCTTTTGCTGCATACACAACCGGAATGAATAAGGAGTTTTCCACATTATTATTCCGGTTGCTATATGTTAACCCTAGCTACAGCCTTGGCCCGGTAGGGCTTGCCGGGCGCATTCGCAGGGTAGGAGGTAATCGGGACGATTAGTGAGGAATTTAATTTGACAGAAAAGGAAATTATGCCGAAATCCGGAAAGGGCGGCGCGTCCGGCGCTTACATACAGAATGAGGAGCTGAAGCGCCAGCTTGCGGAGCTCACAAAGCAAAACAAAAAAAAGGATCGTGAAATCAGGCGCCTTCAGGATGAAATGGCGCGTAATAAGTATGTCGCGCTGGCATTGCGGAACCAACAATCCGCCCATACGCTGGCCCAGCAGGAGCAGGACAGATATATGGGCCTCCTGCTAAGCAACAGCCCGGATATAATTATTCTGATGGATAAGGCGTTCCGGTTTGCCTACTGCACCGACACATTCCTTAAAAAGCTCCATGTTCAGGATATGGACACCATCAGCGGAAGATCCTTTCAGGAGGTTTTCAGCCGTATTAAGGAACGCGGGTGGATCGAACACATGTATGAGGCGATGAGCCGGTCGGTAAAGGAAAATGAGCCGCTTATTGTCGGGGATGTGATAGATGTTGGCGATGCCGGAGACTCCCGGAAATATGTCATCCATTTTACGCCGATGACAAATCCCGAGGGCGCTTACGAAGGCTCGATGATGCTGTTCCATGATGTGACGGATATTGAGCACGCACGGGAGGCCGAACGGGCCAGCAGCGCGAAAACAGAATTCCTGGCAAAGATGAGTCATGAAATACGCACGCCGATGAACGCGATTGTGGGCATGAGCGAGCTTATTTTGCGCAAAGAGCTCCCGCAGGATATTTATGAAAACGCGGTGGGCATTAAAAACGCCAGCTCCAACCTGTTGTCTATCATCAACGATATACTGGATTTTTCAAAAATCGAGTCCGGAATGCTGGAGATTGTTGCGGCAAGCTACTCCGTCTCCTCCCTGATTAATGACGTAATCAGCATTATCCGGGTGAGGCTGGCGGAAAAGCCGATCCTCTTTACAGCCAATATTGACCGCCATATTCCCGCTTTCCTCATAGGAGACGAGGTCAGAATCAGGCAAATCCTGCTGAATCTGCTAAGCAACGCCGTAAAGTACACAAATGAAGGATATATCTCCCTGTCGGTTACCGGCACGGTCGCGGACGATATGGTGACGCTTGCAATAGATATTTCAGACAGCGGCATCGGCATTTCCGGGGAGGATACGGAAAGGTTATTCGGGGATTTTGTGCAGTTGGACGTGGCGAAAAACAGAGGCGTTGAGGGGACGGGGCTGGGGCTCGCAATTGCCCGAAGCCTTTGCCGCGCAATGGGCGGCGATATCGGGATACGGAGCGAGGTCGGCCGGGGGAGTACGTTTGCGGTTACGCTGCGGCAAAAATTTGAGGATTATAAAAGCTTCGCGGAGGTGGAGAACACCGACGAAAAAACAGTCCTCCTTTATGAGACGCGCCCAATCTACCGGAGCTCCGTTATAAGAACCCTGGAGGATTTGGGTGTTGCCTATAAATGGACGGAGGATATCCCGTCCCTCATTGATAATCTGCACAATTTTTCATTCTTATTTGTGTCCTTCTGCCTGCACGGCATTGTAAAGCCTGTTTTGGACACCCTGGAGAACCATCCCAAGCTGGTGCTGCTGGCTGAACCTTCCGAGTCCTTTGCGGTTCAGGATGCCAGGATACTCATAATGCCTGCGCATTCGCTTTCCATCGCAAATGTACTGAACGACGTTTATGAGGATTATCGCCTGGATGTAATTCCCGCAAGCTTCACCGCACCCTCCGCCCGCATTTTGGTGGTGGACGACGTAAACACAAACCTGAAGGTTGCCAAGGGCTTAATGGCGCCCTATCAAATGCAGGTTGACGTGTGCCGGAGCGGCGCCGAATCCATTAAATGTGCCCAAAAGAACCGGTATGACATTATTTTTATGGATCACATGATGCCGGAAATGGACGGCGTTGAGGCAGCAAATAAAATACGCGCCTTAGAATGCGGGGACGGATATTACCAAAACGCGCCTATCATTGCGTTGACGGCCAATGCCGTCTCTGGCATGAAGGAGTTGTTCCTGCAAAACGGGATGAATGATTTTCTGGCAAAGCCTATTGATACGGGAAAGCTGGATAACCTGCTTGTTAAATGGATACCCAAGGAAAAGAGGACAGCATGCGGGAAAAAGCGCGCGGAGCTGCCGGATATCGGAGCTGCCGATATTTACATTGAGGGAATTGATGTTAATACAGGAATCGCCATGACGGGCGGGACGGTTGACAATTACATCAAGACGCTTATTGTATTCCATATGGACGGTTTGGATAAAAAAGATAAAATCAGGGACTGCGTGGAAAGAGGCGACATTGGGCTGTTCACCACCCATGTCCACGCGTTAAAAAGCGCCGCCGCCAGCATTGGGGCGGGGAGGATATCCAATTTTGCCAAAATGCTGGAGAAGGCGGGCAGGGAAGGCGATACCGCGTTTATTCAGAAAAACACCAAGGATTTTTTAAGGGAATTGGAAATGGCGCTTCAGGATATAAGCGACGTTGTTTTAAAGGATCAGAACCGGTTGGCAGGGGAAGATAATCCGGATTTTCTCATGGATGAGTTCTTAAAACTAAAAGATGCCTTGGATAGCGTGGATGTGGTAGGGGTAAACAATATTATGGATACGCTGGGGGCAAAAAAATGGAATCAAAGGGCCGGCGATATTTTTAATGAAATATCCCGGAATATATTGTTGTTTAACTACAGTGACGCCATCGTGCTGATTGATGAACTGATAATGGCGCTGATTAAATTTCGTCAATAACCGGCGTTTGTTGGAAACCAACTGTGCCGTGCCCGGAGTCACATGGCTCCGGGCGCTTTTGCGTCTATTTTTACCTGTTATACAAGCATAAATTCTTCGCATACTATACCCGGTCAAAAAATTTATACTTATCCGACTGGGAGGTCATATAATCATGCAATTGAAGCATATGGGCAGATCAATGGCATGTCTGGTTTTTTGCGCATTTCTAATGGCGGAGGCGTCCGCCTCTGGGCTGGCCGCCTGTGAGAATTACGCCTGTACAGGCGATGCGGTACAGACGTCGGCAACAAAAGAGCCGGAAGCAAAGGAATATATCAAGTGGGTTGATTTTGACATTCCCGCAAAGGCGCTCGCCAAGGCAATGGAGCTGGATGTCAAATCCTACGAGGATGAAATTCATTTAAGCTGGCTGGAGATTCTGGCAATTCTGGGCACGAAATATGGCGGGGAATGGAAGCGCTATAAGGACTCGGATATGAACGAGGTGGCGGAGAAGCTTTTGGCGGGCGAGTCCCAGGAACAGATTCTTCCGGGTTATAAGAACTACGATTATTATTGCGAAGCCTATTCGGCGGTGCTGGGCGGCTTTTTAGGGGAGTATGAAAGGGAGGTTCCCGACCGGGAGAACGAGGGGCAGGTCGTCCTCAAAAGCGGATATGGCCTGAAAGCCTATTCGCCCATCGCAGAGGGCTACGGCTACAGCCACTACTCGGATTTTGGGGACTCCCGCAGCTATGGATACAGGCGCGCCCACCTGGGAAACGATCTTTGCGGCTCGGTGGGAACCCCGATCATCGCGGTTGAAGCTGGCACCATTGAGGAAATGGGGTGGAACCAATACGGCGGATGGCGCATTGGAATCCGCAGCTTCGACCAAAAGCGTTACTATTATTATGCGCATCTGCGCAAGGGGCATCCCTTTGCTCCCGGAATTGCCATTGGCGATACGGTACAGGCCGGGACGGTTATAGGATACCTGGGTATGACCGGCTACTCCACCCAGGAGGATGTTAACAACATGAAGGTTCCCCACCTGCATTTCGGGGTGCAGCTGATTTTTGACGAAAGCCAGAAGGACGGCGTCAACCAGATATGGATTGACGTTTATGATTTGGTGGAATTTTTGGAACGCAACCGCGCTACCGTCCTGCGTGTAGAGGAGAGCAAGGATTATATAAGAAAATATAACCTGTATGACGAACGTTTTCCCTACCACGAGTAAGGGGCATTAAATAGTGTTTTTCTTCCGGACAAGGGGGGCAGCCAGCGGTTCTTTCTGCCCCGAGCGAGCCAACTCCGCCAAGGCTGCTTCGTAGGCAATGGCGCCTATTTTATCATGATTTTCGCTTTGTCAAATGCTTTGCATTATCGGCTTTGATGGGGCTTAAATACCTGTATCATGCACCCCTGCGAGCAGCTGAGCATATTATGAGTATAACTGTACTCTGGCCTGAAATGCGAAGGGGGAGGGATATTATGGTGGAGATCGGCTATAACCGGCAAAACGCGGTGGAGTACGCGCGGCACTGGGCGCTGGGCCGCAATCCCAGGTACTATAATTTTTCGGGATTGGGCGGGGACTGTGCAAACTTTGCTTCCCAGTGCATACATAGCGGGGTGGGGGTCATGAATTATAAGCCCCTGTTCGGGTGGTATTATCTATCGGCCGAAGACCGCAGCCCCTCCTGGACAGGGGGGCGGTATCTTTACAACTTCCTTACAGGCAATAAGGAGGCGGGCCCCTATGGGACGGAGACGGATATCTCCCGAATTGAGCCGGGGGATATTATACAGATTGCCATCTACCAACCCGAATATCACCACACCCTGGTGGTGCTGGAAACCGGAGAAATTCCGACGCCGGATACGATTCTCATTGCCGCCCACTCCTACGACAGCATAGACCGCCAGCTGTCTACCTACGATTACCGGCAGATCCGGTTTCTGCACATTGAGGGCGCACGGAAATAAAATTCCCTTGTCTACAGTCCCGGGCGTTTTGTACCTTGTACAAAGCGCCCGGGACTAAATTTGCATATCGCTGCCTCTGGATTGGCTTTGTGCGAGGCCAATCCCTGCAAAAAACAGCGCCGCGCTGGGCGGCAGCCCGCCGACGGCGCACCCCGCACCACTGCACCATCAGCGTTTGCCAAGGAACACTGGATTCTTAAGGACTGGAAGTCCTTAAGCGGGGGTGTTAGAGGCCGGGCCGTAGCCCTCTATCCTAATACCCGCCGCAGCGGTTGTATTGAGAGGTGCCCCTATTTAAATATCGTAGATACCTCTAAACGGCTAAAAGATTACAAGAGACAGCTGCCCAAAGTGCAGGGGGGTCACGGGGGCCCTCCCCCGTGGTAATTTTGGTTACTTTTGTTCCTCCAAAAGTAACTGCCCGTCGCGGCATGAGCGACATGCCTCTCCGTGGCACTGCGCCAACGCCAGAGGCACACGGCGGTAACGCATAACCCCGCAGCCGCACCTCTGCCAAAACACAATAGCCAAAAAAATGAAATGATATGCAATCCGCCCAAAATTGGCGCTGATGTCGCCAAGTATCTATTGATCCGCAGGCACGCGCTAAACCGGGGCATACTATTTTCCCAGGATTTGTGGACATAATAAAACCGCAGCGTCGCAGAAAAATCAGGCCAAAGACACAATCTGGCACTCTATAATGGAGAGTGCCAGAAATTTTGTAAACATTCTATGAAGCCCCTTGACAAAGAGGGAAAAACATGCTAAATTATTAATTGGCACTCGACGGCATTGAGTGCTAAACGCGGAAGCCGCTGATTTATACGAAAGGCAAGGGGGAAGAAATGGGACTCAGCGAGCGCAAGCAGAAGATATTGGTGGCGATTGTGGAAACCTTTATTCACACCGGTGAACCGGTGGGCTCCAAGCTTTTGGCCCAGCAGCTGGATCTGAATGTTTCGCCCGCAACCATTCGTGCCGACATGGCGTGGCTGTTTGAGATGGGGTATCTGGAGCAGCCCCATACATCGGCGGGGAGGGTGCCCTCCCATTTGGGCTACCGGGAATACATTGATACCCTTATGCAGTGCAAGCCCCTGACCAAGGAGGAAAAAGACGAGATCGACTCCCTGTTTAATGTAAAGAACCCCGACCCCGACAGGCTGCTGGAGGACGCGGCGGGAGCGTTATCGGAATTTACCGGCTGCGCCACCGTTACCACGTCCATTCCCTCCAGTACCGTCCGGGTGAAGCGGATAGAGCTTATCGCGGTGGCGGCCAACACGGTGGTTATCCTGCTGATTACCACCAGCGGGGCCATCCGCAACAAGGTTTGCCGGGTGGATTTTACCATCACCCCCGAGCTGGTGGATTTCTTCCATAAATTCATTAATTCCCGGCTGGCGGGAAGGAGTATTGAAACCATTTCCGCCTCCTATATCAGCTCCATATCGGTGACCCTGGGGGAGTATTCCCGTATTTTCACCTCTATATTAGTGGCGATCTTCGAGCTGTGCAAGGAAATCAACGACGGCCAGTATTATCTGAGCGGGAGCACCAAGCTTCTGGAGTATGGTGAGCTTTCCCCTCTGGCACGGGATCTGATGAAGCTGCTGGAGAACCGGGAACACCTGCAAAGCCTGTTTGGCCCCGGCCGCCGGGATTTCAAGATCATTATCGGGAAAGAAAACATCAACATGGAGCTTTCAGGGGCGTCGGTGGTGGTTACCCACTACGATGTGGGCGGAGAGCCTGCGGGCTCGGTAGGGTTGATCGGCCCGGTGCGGCTGGATTACGCCAGAATTATCCCGCACTTAAATTATTTTGCCAAAACCCTGGGGGAGCTTTTATCTGAAACATATGAAGAGGTATAGCGTCCGGCCACGGATGCTCTGAAAGGGGACAACGATTTGAACAAAAAAGACGAAACGCCGGTGGAAATGGAAATTGAGGAGCAGCAGGAGCAACAGCAGGCGGAAGCCCCGCAGCCTGAAGCCCCCGAGCCCTCTCCGCTGGAGGAGCTGCAACAGCGATTTGACGAGCTCAATGACCGGTACTTGCGGCTGCTTGCGGAATACGATAACTTCCGCAAACGCACCCAGCGGGAAAAGGAGGAGCTGTACGGAAACAGCGCCGCGGCCACCGTGGAAAAATTCCTTCCCGTTTGGGATAACTTTGAGCGCGCCAGCGCCTTTGAACCGGACAGCGAGAACTTTGCCCAGGGCTTTGCCCTGATCCGCACCGGCTTTGAGGATGTGCTCAAGGGCATGAACGTTGAGCCCTTCGGAGAGGTGGGGGAGACGTTTGATCCCAACAAGCACCATGCCGTTTCCCACTTGGAGGATGAGAGCATGGGCGAAAACCAAATTGCGCAGGTTCTGCAAAAGGGATACAAAATGGGCGACCGGATTCTGCGGTTTGCCATGGTGCAGACAGTCAACTGAATCTTAGCGATATAGAACAAAAGAAAGGGCGGCCTGTCAGGGTATGTAAATAACAGGCCCCGTAAAATAAATAAAAAAACCGGGAGGCTAATCATATGGGAAAAATTATTGGAATAGACTTAGGTACGACAAATTCCTGCGTGGCGGTTATGGAGGGCGGTGAGACCGTTGTCATCACCAATGCGGAGGGTGCGCGCACCACGCCGTCGGTGGTGGCGTTTGCCAAGGACGGCGAGCGGATGGTGGGCCAGGTGGCAAAGCGTCAGGCAATCACCAATCCCGAGCGGACGGTAATGTCCATCAAGAGGAGCATGGGAACCAGCAACGGCGCGACCATCGACGGGAAAAGCTATACCCCCCAGGAAATTTCGGCCATGATCCTGCAAAAGCTGAAGGCGGACGCGGAGGCCTATCTGGGCGGCCCTGTCACCGAGGCGGTAATCACGGTGCCGGCCTACTTTACCGACGCCCAGCGCCAGGCCACAAAGGACGCGGGCAGGATCGCGGGCCTGGATGTCAAGAGAATTATCAATGAGCCTACCGCCGCGGCGCTGGCTTATGGAATGGATAAAGAAAGCGATCAGAAAATTGTGGTATACGACCTGGGCGGCGGCACCTTCGACGTGTCCATCATCGAGATGGGCGACGGCGTGCAGGAGGTTCTGGCGACCATGGGCAACAACAAGCTGGGCGGCGACGACTTCGATGAAAGAATCATCAACCACCTGGCGGACTCCTTTAAAAAGGACAACGGCATCGACCTGCGCAACGACAAAATGGCGATGCAGCGCCTGAAGGAGGCGGCGGAGAAGGCAAAGGTTGAGCTTTCCAGCACCACCACCGCCAATGTCAACCTGCCCTTTATCACGGCGGACGCCTCTGGTCCCAAGCACTTGGATGTGACCATCACCCGGGCAAAATTCAACGAGCTTACAGCCGACCTGGTGGAGGCCACCATGGGGCCGCTGCGCCAAGCCATGAGCGACGCCGGACTGAAGCCCGGCGATATCAACCGGGTGCTGCTGGTAGGCGGTTCCACCCGCATTCCGGCCGTGCAGGACGCGGTCAAGGACTTCATGGGTAAGGAGCCCTTCAAGGGCATCAACCCCGACGAGTGCGTGGCGGTGGGCGCGGCCATCCAGGGCGGCGTGCTGGGCGGCGACGTAAAGGGCCTGCTGCTGCTGGACGTAGCCCCCCTGTCCCTGGGACTGGAAACCCTGGGCGGCGTTTTCACCAAGATTATCGAGCGGAACACCACCATTCCCACCAAGAAATCCCAGGTGTTTTCCACCGCTGCGGATAACCAGACCTCGGTGGAGGTTCATGTGCTCCAGGGTGAGCGCGAGATGGCCAGCGGCAACAAAACACTGGGCCGCTTCCACCTGGACAACATTCCCCCGGCGCGCCGGGGCGTGCCTCAGATCGAGGTAACCTTCGATATTGACGCCAACGGCATTGTCAATGTTTCCGCCAAGGATTTGGGCACCGGCAAGGAGCAGCAGATCACCATCACCTCCTCCACCAACATGTCCAAGGATGACATAGAGAAGGCGGTTAAGGAAGCGGAGCAGTTTGCCGCCGAGGACAAAAAGCGCAAGGAGGCCATCGACGCCCGGAACGACGCGGATCAAATGGTTTACCAGTGCGAAAAGACCATCACCGAAATGGGCGACAAGCTTACCTCGGAGGAAAAGGCCAACCTCCAATCCAAGGTGGACGCCCTGAAGGAAGCGCTGAAGGGCGAGGATATTGAAGCCATCAAGGCCAAGCAGGAGGAGCTGCAAAAAGACTTCTACGAGGTGTCGGCCAAGCTGTATGAGGCGGCTGCCAAGGAGCAGCAGGCCCAGCAGGGCGGCGAGGGCCCCGACTCCGGCCCTGCCGACGACGGCGTGGTAGACGCGGAATACACGGAAATCAAGGACGAGGAGTAATCCCCGCACATGCTCCCAGACGCCACGCTGGCAAGCGGTAAAAAGCTTGTCGGCGTGTTTGTCGGGTGTTGTGAAAAGGATGGCATAGAGGCATAACACCGGGCTAAACCATATGGAAATGCCCGAAGTACATGAGAACTCTCGGAAAAGAGGTGGTAAGATTTGGCGGAAAAAAAGGATTTTTATGAGGTGCTGGGTGTTGGCAAGGGCGCTTCGGATGATGAGCTGAAGAAGGCGTACCGGAAGCTGGCAAAGCAGTACCACCCCGACCTGAACCCGGACAATAAAGAGGCCGAAGCCAGGTTTAAAGAGGTTAATGAGGCCTATGAGATATTATCCGATCCCCAGAAAAAGAGCCGCTACGATCAGTTTGGCCACGCGGGGGTCGACCCGTCCTATGGCGCGGGCGGCGGTGCGGGTGGCTTTGGCTTTGATGATTTGGGCGATATATTTGACAGCTTTTTCGGAGGCAGCGGCTTTGGCTTTGGGGGCTCCACCCGAACCCGGAACCCCAACGGCCCCATTAAGGGGGCGGATGTGCGCATCAATATCCCCCTGGATTTTATGGAAGCGGTAAAGGGCGTCAAAAAGAAAATCAATATCAGCCGCAACGAAACCTGCGGGGAGTGCGGCGGCAACGGCGCGGCCAAGGGAACCTCCCCGGAAAACTGTTCCGAGTGCGGCGGGTCGGGACAGATACGGGTTACCCAGCGCACCCCCTTTGGCGCCGTGCAGTCGGCGCGGGCCTGTCCCAAGTGCGGCGGCAAGGGTACCATCCTCAAGGAAGCCTGCAAGGGCTGTGCCGGCAAGGGCCGGGTGCGGAAAAACAAGACGGTGGAGGTCAGCGTGCCCACCGGCATTGACGACGGGCAGTCCTTTATCCTGCGGGGCGAAGGGGACAACGGCGTCAACCACGGCCCTTCGGGTGACTGCGTGGTGACGGTGAATGTGCGGCCCGATCCCCTGTTTGAGCGGGACGGCTTTGATATTTGGTGTGATATTCCCCTCACTTATGCCCAAGCCACCTTGGGGGATGAGATTACAGTACCTACCGTAGACGGCAAGGTCAGCTACACCGTGCCCGAGGGCACCCAGCCCGGCACCGTGTTCCGGCTGCGCAACAAGGGTGTGCCCTATGTCAACGGCCGGGGCAAGGGGGATCATTATGTGCGGATGGTTCTGGAGGTTCCCAAAAACCTGACCGGAAAGCAGAAGGATGCCCTAAAGGCATATGACAGCATGATGAGCGACAAGAATTATGATAAGCGCAAAACCTTTTTTGACAAGATAAAGGACGCTATGAGCAAATAGCGGATGGCATGAGACGGCGCAAAAAGCACCCGGATAATTTTCGGGTGCTTTTTGCTTGGGATAAGCGGCAGCAATAATACTTGAATTGTAACATAAAAAATGATATATTAGCCTTGTTTGAATTTTTTGGGGAATTATACCCTATCGGGGCGAAAGTAATCTGCGGCTGTGCCCCGGAAAACAGGAGGAAAGTGTGTATGCTGGAAAATTATTTTAAGCTGAAGGAACATGGGACAACGGTAAAAACCGAGGTTATCGCGGGCCTTACCACGTTTTTTACCATGGCGTATATCCTGTTTGTCAATCCCGACTTGCTGGCCGCCGGTGCGGCGATTGTGGGGGAGGATCCGGGAAAGGTATTTAACGGGGTGTTCTTCGCCACCTGCATTGCCTCCTTTGTGGGTACCATGCTTATGGCGCTGTACGCGAAAATCCCCTTTGCCCAGGCCCCGGGTATGGGACTAAACGCGTTTTTCGCGTTTACGGTTATGGCCAGATACGGCTATAGCTACAGCCAGGCGCTGGGGCTGGTGTTTATCTCGGGCCTTTTGTTCCTGCTGATTACGGTTACCGGCCTGCGCATGAAGATTGTGGCCTGCATCCCCGCCAATATTAAAACCGCGATTTCCGCCGGAATCGGCTTATTTTTGGCGTTTTTGGGGTTTCAGAACGCGGGCCTCATTGTGAATAACGACGCTACCCTAGTCTCCCTGGTTAACTTCGCCGCCTATTCGGAGCCTGAAAGCCGTGCTGCCGTAATGGGAGCCATCCTCACCTTTATGGGGTTGATGATTATTGCCATCCTGTCGGCCCGGGGGGTACGCGGTTCCATCCTCATCGGCATTTTGGCCACCACCCTGCTGGGGATTCCCCTGGGGGTTACCCACCTCCCCGAGAGCTTCTCCATCAATTTTGCCGGACAGGTAGCCGATTTTACTGAGGTATCCCTGATGACCTTTGCAGGCGGCCTTGCCAGCCTGTTTGACGGTCAGGGCGTGGCCCAGAGCCTCCTCACCCTTGTGGCGCTGGTTATTTCCTTCTCCCTGGTGGACATGTTCGACACCATCGGCACCCTGCTGGGCACCGCCAAGCAAGCCGGGCTGCTCCATGAGGACGGCACCATGGAGGGCATGAACAAGGCCCTGCTTTGTGACGCGGTCGCCACCACCACCGGCGCTATGCTGGGAACCTCCACCGTCACCACCTTTGTGGAGTCCGCCTCCGGCATTGGCGAGGGAGGCCGCACCGGTCTGACCTCCATGGTCACCGCCCTCCTCTTTTTGGCGGCAATTATTCTGGCCCCCTTTGTGGGCATTGTTCCCACCGCCGCCACCGCCCCTGCCCTTATTTATGTGGGCTGCCTCATGATCTCCTCCATTAAAAGCCTGGATTGGTTCGATATGTCGGAGGCTGTACCGGCATTCCTCACCATAGCCATGATGCCCCTGAGCTATTCCATTGCCAACGGCATCGCCTTCGGCCTGATCTCCTATGTGCTCATTAAGCTGTTTAGCGGCCAAAAGAGCGATATTCATCCCCTCTGCGCCGCTTTGTCCATTCTGTTCATCGCCCGCTATTTTCTCATGGGAATGTAATACTAATATTCAATTAAAAATTAACAAGCGATTTTCAATTGAATATGCGTCGCTAACGCGCCGCGCCGCTACGCGGCTACGTCTCATACAATCTTCTATCAAAGCGTTTCGACGCTTTGATAGAAGATTGTATAACGCGGCGGCACGGCGGCAAAGCCGCAAAATCCGTCAAAAAGGCCGTGGGTGCAGCTTTCACTGCACCCACGGCCTTTTCGCGGCGTTATAAATATTTCAGCTCGTTCTCTATGCTTCTGATAAGCTCCCGGATGCCCTCCAGCTCCCCCTCGATTCTATTTCTGTTCTTCACCCTCTCCTTGCAGCACCTGTTCATATACGAGCATAGGTTCCCGGACGCCTGGTACAGCCGCCGCCCGTAAAAAATGAGACAGGAGGTATCCTGCAAGATATATTCCTCCAGCTCCCGCCTGTCCGCCCCGCCGGGATTTCCGCCGGGAATTTCGGTGTCCTTCATGGGTATCATCCTTTCCATTTGCGGTTGCCCGGGCGGGGGAGATCATAGCAGGAGTTCCCCCGCCCGAACCTTTGCAAATGGCCCCATAAAAAATGGCGCGCGTAAAGGTGTGGGCCATCCGGCCCATAAACTCTTACGCACGCCACAAATGTTAACCGGACTTGCGGATATCGCAAATTTCCGGTATAATATCGGTTGTGGGTGGCAGGCACAGTGATGTGCCGGCTTTGCAAGGGTGTGTAGCTTAACTGTG
>Ga0153947_1000228_pt1 | contig 27013 bp, 22 predicted proteins | sample TSNJ031MetaG_FD_104697 | JGI IMG/M metagenome (GOLD analysis project Ga0153947, IMG submission 104697) | Attine ant fungus gardens microbial communities from New Jersey, USA - TSNJ031 MetaG | ecosystem: Host-associated > Fungi > Mycelium > Unclassified | place: USA: New Jersey, Wharton State... | reverse complement strand
CCCGGAGCATCCCACACTGATCTCACAATCACGTCCCTCTCGAAAAGATACTTAACATCCTCCAATCCCAAAATCTCATATTGGTACAGGGAATGTTACAATCATACCTCATACAAATTTACACTGATGCCGGACCTTTACCACTGGCAGGAATCAGATATCTTGGCACCACCATTCACATGAAGTAAGGAGGAACCTTCTCGAGGTTCTGTAGCCACCTCTTTCTGGGAGAGGCGAAATACAATGTACAGAATGTGCATTAGTTGATACTATTTATGCATTTTGCGGCAAAGGTAGACCTCATTTCCCACCTCTACATTTGCTTGACCAGAGTTATTTTCCGAATCAGATCGCACTACAAAACGCACAGAATCTGCCTTTCTAACAACTTTATCTTGAATCGAAGCTGATCAAATGCATCGCAGAAGTCATTGAAGAAATTGTACTCCTCCTGAAGTAAGCAGAATCCCCAAAGTGTAGACCGGACCTCGAACAAGTCAGGAAATTCAAGACAAATTTCAGGGTGAAATGCATCACGAGTAGAATCTTCATTCAAGAAGAACATCTGACGTATTACACTGAGTAAAAGGCACTGAGTAAAAGGATATTGTCGGAGTGATAACCTTGTGGGATGCAGTATTGGCGTCGTCACCTCTCAAGCGCTCCTTGGAATAGGCCGATTTCGTCACTCCTCGCGGGAGCGAATTTTGCAACGACTTGATTTTCGTACGGATGAGGCCCTGACCAAATGTTAGTCGGGAATTCGCTTTTGACGTCGAAACATACCAGTTTGGGATCTGAATTCGAATGCTCGTCAGCTTGGCGTATCCAGAAATTCACGAATGGATCTATCATCATCATTCTCCACACCCTGTACTAATGTCCCTGTAGACTCCACACTGGTATGCTTGTTGTAGCCTTCCTTCCAACATCTGCTTGATAGAGCTTTACTGTGACTGGGAGAAGCATGAGGACCATGAGGGCTGGGTTTGTGCAGTATGGGTCAACAATTATGGTGCGAGGATGAATCTTATTGAAAAGGTATGGCAGCTCAGACTCCCTTGCGCAGTGATCTATCTCATTTTTGAGTGTGACAGGTATAGATTCCCGAAAATGACACATATCTGCCTCAAATACATAATTGCAGAACTATAGAAGAAGAGACTGGGAAGCTTCAGGAAGACAGAGACTGTGTGATTTTGGAGTAATGGGCGTCCAGACATCGACTTTTGGACGGCATACCTACCGAGTTCGACGCAAAGTCAAATGATATTCAAAATCGATCTCTTGTTCACCTCACTGAAATTATAGATGGCAAAGCAGAACGAGCCCAAAATCCTCCCTTTTATCATCTTCAAACTCAGGCGTGACACTCCCACAGGATGAAGCAAGATCTTATGAAACACAGAGAGGACATCTACAATATCGTAATGAAGGATTCTGTTGACTCTCTATAGGGGCTGCATTTTATGTCGTTGGACCAGATTCCGTCTCAATACTCTAATCAAGATTCAGATATATTGAAAAGTCACAGCAGGTGGTACAGCAAGCAGCTAGATAAATGACAAAAGAGATCCTATCCCATCATTCAGAAATAGTGAAAACAAGTTTATCGTAATAACTCAAGAGAATTATCATTGACTGAACGACTTCAAAAAACTCATAGTCGATACAACTGGTGTCGGTGCGGCGATGTGCAGAGGCTGGGGTTCATTCAGACCATCCAAGCCTAATGCATTTGTGTTTGAATTGGAATTGAACAACGTAGGGGAAGTAAGTAGACCTTGACTGTTGAACTGGTTACTTGGATAGGTGTCGTATTGGAGGTGTGGATGCGAGGTAGAAAAAGCATCCTCAGCGTGACATCTAACTTCTAACCAGTCAGACAGAGCATGTAAAGGAGCCAAAATCCCCGGTGATCGACTCAAGGGTGTCCTCTCCTCATCACTCTCCCTCAAAATGGGAAACCCATTACCATCATTTGCCTCTTTCCTATTCACACTCGCAGTCGAATTCCCGATATTATAATGGCTCACGGTCATGCCCACTGGAAGACGAGGTCCCCGATTTACATCGGTAGATCTCATCATGGTCGTCCCTGCACCACAAGCAAAGCCCCTCAAGTGAAAATCCAAGCTGGATCCTGTACCTTGCCAGCCGAGAAGGGGCATTAAATGCGTACTGGGTGAAGACGTTGTCCTCACATTATCCGAGGTAAGATGAGTTGTGGTACCCCTGGCAGATGAAGGCTCTGCTGTGGTTACAACCGCTGAAATGGTCGTTTCATCTGGGATAGTGGTTACAGGAACCAAGATAGGTTTAACTGATTGACTTGGCAAACTAGTTTGATGTGAAGGCCTTGTTCTTGAAGAAGTCGTAGTTTCATCGGGATTGGTTGTACCATACAATGCGAAAGAAAATCCTGACCCTGATGTATGGTGGCTCTGAGGAACTTCCCTGGTTGACAGACCATCCTCAGTTAAACCCAAAAATCTGGTGGTCGAGGTTTCACTTTCTGTTTGATACCCTGCGACTCGAGTTTTTTGACTTTGGGACTCAGATACGAAGGATGAATAATGGAGGGGTGCCATTTGTAAATTTTGGTGATCATCGGTTCTGTTAAAGGATAGAGCCTGCAGAACTGGACCGCCACTGACAACATGATTACTGTAGACCTGAGAATTTCCACCCTGACGCGACCGAGCAATTGGCGCTGCACCCACGATCTTAGGCAAGGCATTGCTCACCAGATTCATATTATCCAGGCCCTTCTGACCCTCCGTCTCCCTTTCCCCATACCATCTTTCATTCATGTCTGGATTAGCGCAAGCTACCGCACTTGTACTTGCATTTACCTGCGGCAGATCCGTAATCACTCTTGCTGCCTCACCAGGCGTATACTCTGCCAAATGATATCCCGCTCCATATCCCACAGTATATTCACTAACGTGAGCTGCAGTCACTGTACACGGATCCACAAAACCTCTCGCAGAGTCCACACGAGCAATCACAGGCTCTCTTACGAGACGAAGATGAGGGGGGTCTGACACTGTCTGTCCTTGTCTCCCCATCGAGCCATGATAGAGTGAGATTAAAGGGTTTGGAGGTCTTGGAGGAACAAGTTGATCAGGTCGTGCTTCCGATACTAGTTTTGGATCATATTCGATAAGTGCATCAGGTGCAACAGGTTTTGACGTGGACGTTGGAACCACATTACAATGAGGTGATGCACTACGAAGAACTTGTTCAGGTGATAAAATGGAACTGGTGCGATCCTGAGAAGTGGAGAGAGGATGCGCGACTATCGGTGTTGTTGTGGAATCAGGGGTTGTTGCTGTTGTTATAGAAGATGTGATAGATGAGAGGTTGTATGATGGGCCAGGTTCACGTTCTTTGCCTTTATTATTATTCTTCGGAATTCGAGTAGGAGACAGAGAGGAATCATTTGGGTTCTCATTGTTTTCATGAGCTGTCATCATAGGAATACGTCGATTGTTATAGGTGAGGGTTTGAGAAAAGTGTGGCTGGCGTTCAAAGGGGACTGGTTCAGGGGGTCGTGGAAGAGGGTTCAACCGGAGTAAAGAAATGAGATTCAATAGACTCCCTATGGTTTCCTCTTGTTTCTTGACGAGCAGTCTGAGTTGTCTCATGGTCATCTTCCTAGGAAGAGAGGCAAATCAGGACTAAGATCACTCGGGGCGAGAAAGAAAGAAGGAAGTATTCTCAGAACGTACGCTGTGAGTACCAGGATTTCAGCTGAGCGAGAATGATCAGCCGCGAGTTTCGTCAACTGTTCAATTTCCCCATCTTTCAACCGTACCTTTGCATCATTCAAAAAACAAGCATCCACAATCAGGGCTATCCATCATCACAACAAAGACATGATCATACCGTTCTAAAATAAGAAGATACTTCAGTCAAGATCTCGAATGTGTTTAGGAAGGAGAGAAGAGTGGGGGATGGGAACGCACGTTTTCAAGTCCTGTATTTCTTGTCGTAATTGAGATTCAAGACCATTCCAATTTTCTCTCCGTTTCACCTTTTCCAGGGCATCTTCCCTAATTTTATTAACAAGCTTTTCCATCACGCTGCAATCACTCAAATGCTGAGCCCTAAGTAGCTGACACCTGTTCAACATGACGACAGCCTTTCTCAAGACTTGACACTACAAAAAGGAAAAAAAATGCAAAAAATCAGCGTTCAATCATAGCTCAGAGGGGGATCAGGGGGGAAGGTCTAGGAAAAGATGGAAAACATACCTCATGAACATCTTTGGGTGCCAACCAATTCTGAACAGGCGACAACAACACCTCGAACTGCTCATCGTCCATCTCACACCACCCAAGGATAAGTTGATTCAGAAAATCAATTTGTTTCGCTTTATCTGGCTCTGGTCTATCGACGTGGAGTTTCTTGATTTGATCCGAGACAAAATGTTTCCGGCATAACGGGCAATTCGGAGGGCGAAATGTTCTTAGACAACTGAATTTTTGGGAGGCGGTGAGCTTTTGCAAAGAATCAATGAACAAAGGCGATGAGCCACGCAAGTGAACTACATAATACAAAAGTACCAATGAGGCAGTCCATAAAGTCAAAGAGGGAAAAAAGTAGATGAAAAAGTTCCTCTTCGATTACTGAGAAACAAAAGGAACATGTAACAACACTCACATTTCACAGAAAACGTGTCCACAGGGTATCGTATGAGGTGACTGTCCAGGCGAATTGCAGGTGTAATGCTCCAAACAAATGTCACACTGGCTTTCAGGGTGTAGAATTAGCATCTCGATGTCAAAATGTCAAAAAGCAAGCAGAGAGAAAGCGTCGCGGATAAGTATCAAGGAAGATATGGATGAAAAGGAATTAAAAGGAATTAGAACAAAAACCAAATTCCCGTGATTTATACAATTGCTCGAGGGTCAAATCACAATTCAAACATCAAACCACGGCATCGAACAATTATACCACACAATAAGTGTCATACCTATTGTGAATATATCCCTTTGGACATAGCTCGTTTCCACCTCGCATATTACATGAGTTAATCTTTATTGTTTGTGCACCTCAGTCTCGTCCCACAATTTTGAGGTAAGAATATTTTACATTAGGATTTAAGTATATCTACAGTATTTGTTATCGTAGGTACTTCTGAATATACCACAGTCTCATTCCATGATTCATCATTCTAGGTCCCTGCTGCTCGTTATAAAAGTATCCTCTGGCCTTATGCCTTTCGTAGATACACTTCTAGTTCTAGGCCTTCCGCGTCTTATCACTAGCTTATAGATGAGTGTCACATGTTCTATATTGTTTTTTTGAAATCAAACTTTCACAACGCGGTGCTCGATAGCAGTCCACAGTAGCACCACAAAATCTCATCTACACAGACACAAGTGAAAGTCAGATTACCTGCAACTAATCCAGATTATTTGAAGAAGGGGAAAGGAGAAGAAAATGAGAAGGAATTATTAGTAAACAAGTTGGCACCTACTAAGTTATGTAGTCCAAGCAAACAATGAAGGATTATTGGACAGAGTTCATCATTCCATCTTCAGATTTATACATGAAACAGCTGCAGCTGTTCATGATGTGAGCTCTAGTTTCAAGGTCACAATGACCAAAACTAATTGAACGTTGCTGGTGTCAGAACAACAGCAGGTGCGGCGCTAGCAGGCATGCTGGTAGCTTACATGACACAGAGCTAGGTATGAAGCTGGTCCAGTCAATTGGTGGTGTGACAGGGCAAGGCCGACCTGTTGCAGGGAAGCAAATGTGAGAGTGTGGTGTAAGGGGAACAACTCAAGTCTGAGAGACATCTAAATACGCAACCCAACGCCCGAGACCTTTAAACTGACGCTTGCATGCACTCGGTTGCATTCCCCTTACCCGCTACTATCCTATCCTTTGTACAACAATCCTCCCTCCTAAGTCCACAATACCCCAGAGACCAGCTCCATTGTCTTGGACACAAGCCTCATATCATCGTAATGATTGACGCGCACACGGCAGTGTTCAATAAGGCGAGTGGTTTATTCAACTGGGAATGAAGCAGCTACTTAATTATATCCGTGCATAATAAAGTAAGGGCGTGGCTACCTGGAAAAGGAAGACATGATATAAAGTCTGATAATTAGGCTTTCACAGAAATCAGACATGGAATACGTATCCTAAACTCAATATCATACATATGAAGCAGCAGGCATCTTAATATGTAAACAGCATTCTGAAAAGACGAGTATGAAGTGGAGCTGCTCGGCGTTCTGCTCGCCACTATACCAATTCCATCAGATCGCTCAATCAAAATGAATAAAAGCCTTCACTTACAGCATTCATTTCTTCTGCGGTATACCAACTCTTGCGTCCAGAGTCAAGGTTAATCTTGTGGGCTCGTTGAGGTAGAGTCCGCTTCCAGGCCAATCCGCCGATATAGAAAATAATCAAGACAGGGAAAGCAAGGTATGCCTCTGCTTAACCCATCAATAAGTGATTACAGAAGAGAGATACCCAAACGCACGGAAGAAGGAATTGGCAACCTCTTGAGACGTATCAGGCATTCCGCCAACGGGCCAAATAGCCTAGACAAAGAGACGAAGAAACTGCGTGAAGTCTACCACAGTGAACTGCACAAACACTGACGATGTAAAACTGGGCAATTAGCACCAGAGTTATAAGGATAACCCCAAACCATGATCCCCAGATGCCACCAAATGCACGGAAAGGCAGTTCGTCAATTGAATGACCCTGGACTTGCCAAGCTCGACGAAACCGGATACTGTGTATTCGGTAAAAGTCAGAAATTGGGCCTGTGCACTGTTTGAGGTTGTAACTTACTGGCATAAACAGATTGACAACCACGTAAACAGACAAGATAACCCTGACAAGGCAATAAGCCAGTTGACTACGGAGATGTTTTCAGTCATCATCTCTTAAAGACTTATCAGAGAAATACACACAGATCACGGCTCCCTCATTCGCAAGATTGATGAAGGCAAGCGGCGCGAAAGCCATCGTAGCAATAACAGACCAGAGAGGGCGTGATGATTTATCAACATATGTGAAAATCTTTGGAGCAAACCCTGTCTCAGCTAGTGCAGTAATTGTGCGTGATGAAGCGAAAACGCATGAGAGCCCAATAGAAAGCACTGAAATACAAATAGTAACATTGACAAAATCTAGACAGGCGTTAAGCGGAATTGAAACAGACCAATAAGATGATCAACATACGATTCAGCCCTTTAATATGTGCAAGATCGAGAGCAATAACGAAGGGTGAAGCACCTATAAACAGTCAGTGAATATATGTGATTATGTCGTCGAGACTATCGTACGCACCAGCCCCGCTGCCACGTGTGAGTCTGGGCTCCGTGAAAGGGACAAGAAGACCGATAATGGTCAAGGAAGTCACATAGATGATTGTCTTGATTGATATCAGAATCAATAGGGCCAGGAAAGAATGAGGCTTACGATGCGCCAGAAAGTACCCTTAACGGCTCCGGGCATTGAAGCACGAGGATTGGGAGTCTCAGCAGCCGCAAGGCCCACCAACTCCGTGCCAGCTGAAAATTATGAATAAATATGCTTTACATTTCCACTGATACTTACAAAAAGAAAAGGCGGCTGGTTCAGAGCACTTCAATACAAGCGTTCGAAGAAGAATACAGAGGGCTTACCTGTCACAAATACAGCGCACAAACCTTTAAACCCGTTGGCAAAAGCACCAGGATCATGCCAACGCAAACCACCGATGTAATGGTTAAATTCTCCTGAATCAGGACCACCACCACATATACAAACACTTGCGGATACATAAATTAGGTGTCATCCTAAACAGCTAGAAGGATCACTTACATGCCAATGAGAATGAACATCACGACAACGATAAGTTTCAGACATGAAGACCAGAACTCTTCTTCTGCAAAACCAAGTGTGCCGAAAATACTAACAATTACTATCATAATAAATGTAATGAGTCTCAGGAAGAGAGCTGATCAAAAGAGCTTACGGATAGCCACCCAGAATATAGTAATCCAAACAGCAAATGGCACATTATTTGGCCAATAATTCACTGTAGTTGCTGCTACAGTGATCTCCAGAGGTAATGCAACAGCCCACTGAAACACATAATTCCAGCCCATGGCAAATGCGAATGATGGATCAAGGAATCGGACTGCCCACGTATAGAAGCCCCCCGAAACGGGATAAAGGATCGACATTTCGCCAATTGCCTAAGACCGGATTGGCAACCTGCGCTCAGGACACTTTGGACATAACATACCTGAGTGACATTGATCAACATAACGCCAATCAAAAACCATGCGATGAGAAGTCCAGCGGGGCCACCAACAGCAAGGGCTGACCCGGAGCCAACGAACAAGCCAGTACCAATTGATCCACCTGCGCAGGGGATGACGAGATCAGGCAACTTACACAACGAAAAAAATCCATACCGACAGCGATCATAGTGAGATGTCTCGGCTTCATTTTCTGCTGTAACATTGGAGCATCAGCCATAACTTTCTCGACGTCTTCAACATTGTTGCTGCCAGCGACTATCTGACCACTGACAATGACAAAAATCCTCAGAACTGAAAACGGGTTCCAAGTGAAATCATAGGGAGGCCATACCCTGTTGTCCCCGGTGCCCTCTTGAAACTCTCCCATGTAACGCCGACACGAGTCCAGACACTTTCCTTCGAAGGATCGTAGAGCTCAGCGTAGGGTTGAGAACCAGATGCGATACTGGAAGTCTCATGGCCCTTCTCTTTTAACATCGCTATGGTGTCTACCGCTGGGGGAGTATTGGGGCAAGGAAGATCTTTTCAGGCGGCGTATATATTGGGCCTTGTTCAGATAAGTGATTGGTCGGAATTGACAATCCTGTCAATACGGCATTTGCGAAGATACTGATCCGGATGTGTATGATCTCACGGCTTGTGGATCAGTCATTTGCACTTCGTCATACGCCAAGAATTTCTGAACCAAGGTTTAATCTTCATGAAGTCGTTATGCAGTACTGGAGGGTTTCCCATGTTCTCTAAATTAGCACTTAGACAAGTGAAGTTGGCACTCTAAGGAAGAGCACGTCGGAAATTTTCGGAGGGAATCCAAATGTAGGTTCAGAGTCAATGAACAAGAAAAGACGTCTTCTGACGTGCGACCGCATGCTTCACTCAAGGTACAGATAGCTGCACCACAAGAAGTTGTCCAGGTGATAACAGGTTTGATGGGGCGTTCAATGTAGGCAAAATGCTGCTAGATAGCGGAGTTCATTTCCTTCATTCCCCAACCCCTGGCAACGCCGATCGGCATCACTCAAAAAGGAGTCATCAGCTCCTCATTTAATGTGGGCAAAGGCCACAGGCGACGCTGACAAACAGTCAGTTGGAAAAGTATAGACAATATAACCAACCGGGTCGGCATGATTTGAGGTTTGTTCACAACGATTAGGCTCAAGAAAATCCACAGCGAGGCTGAAAACGATACCAAGTATCTGTAGGAAATACAAACAGACTCCGAAGATAAAACAGGATTTTTCCTCTGACGAGTACCTGGACATGATGTACCATTCGTTCGTTTGTGAATCCGGGCCTCGTGCCGATGATTTACAATTGATTGATCAAGATTGTACAACCCTCAGCAATCTATGCATGGGGTTGAATGTCAGCAGTCGACTACATAAGCTCAGGCATGTTTTCAGGGTTCCAGATCAAGAGATACTATATACAACATCCACAGTCATATTTCCGTGAATACGATTGCACCATCCATGAAGCTGTTCGAAATGTCAGCCATGCTACAAGCTTGACAACCGAGGAGTGAAGGCTGTACCTTTGCTCGTGCGATGACGGCAATCCGATCACCTGGTTGCAGGGTATTTATAAATCCAAGCCCGTTCCCACAGCCATACAGAACAGATATATCCTCCTGGGTTTCAGACAAAATGCGCGGTAATGACGGGATAGATAGGAGAAAGTCAGTGCCGGTGTGCTCCTGACAATCATGAGCAATGAGTCCTCCGTTGTACCAGGTAACTGTATGCCGTTGGATGGTATCAGAGGCGCGTAGATTTCGCTGAATTACCCAGGCTTTCTCAGACCGAGCATCCGCTTCCGCAGGAGGGGTCACTCGCACATAGCCAGCAGTCAGTAGCGACTCATCTGTTGGAGAGTACATCATCGGCTTGACAAGAGTCGGTGAAGCAATTGAGGATCCGACCCCCAACTGACTGTCATTGACGGTTAGCACCGGGCGCCAAATCTCTGCATCAAACCATGTCCATGACCCGGCGTAAGGAGCTTGGCCCTCGTAAGAATATATCAAAGATGATCAGACGGCTAGAAGTATACCCTCCCATCCGAAATCTTCTTCCCAACCTTGGTCTCTGCTCGTAATTCTGAATACCACTTTTTCAATCTTCCGTCTAATGTCATAGTCTGCGCTTTTGCAGGCTGCCTGTGTCAGGCTTGTTTTGATCCTTCGGGAGTTCGGAATAGGAGGAGTGATAAGGCAGAAATATGAAGCGTCAAAGCTACCATCAATATTCGCTGATTGTACCTGAAAGTGAGAGTCACAAGACCCTTGGATGATTGGCCAATATTGTGCTTCACGAATGATCTCGTTGACTAACTCAAGGGGAAGTCTTTCAATGAGTGCAGCACGGACAGCAGCTACATCCCATTCAGAAGGGGTGTGAGGTTCCGAAAAATCTTGAGAATGGTCAGCAGTTGTTGATATGAGAGAGCCCATGTTATCATGTATTGTATTACGGCGTATGTTGAGGTTTTGCACGTGACTGTTTATCTATATTTCAGGATTTCTATTCCGCAACAAACAAACAAGCAAGCTAGTGCTAAGACGAGGAGGGCCCAAACAGGGCTCGGCCATAAGGGGTGTGTCTACAGAAGACATGATGATACTCATAAATTTGTAACGCGGTGCTTGGTCACAGTCTGCGGTAGTGTACAAAATATAGCTGTTCTGCTCAACCGGCTTCACATTCGAGGTAAATTCAATTGAAGTCAAACGGCAATATATGCACCCGGTTATTTTGATATAAAGTATCGCAGTGGAGATGAACATGTACCTCCCAGCTTGTACAAAAATACTTGGACCCGATAACACTTGTCCAACATACCTTTTCGGGTACCAGATCCACGTTCCCTGAGGCTGACCTTCGAACTTGAAGTGGAATAACGATCGTCGAGGAGGGGCCTCAGACGATGACTTGGTCATGCATGACTCCTCCCTGTGCGACTGCTATGGCCAAATCAATCCATATCGTTCATATCAAAGTCGTAGAAAAAGTGCTGATAAACTTATTAGCCGCCTCATCGATCAATAGAAAGAAGAGGCATACTTTGTACAAATTCATCACTTTGACTACCCATGCCTCCAGATGGTAGATCTTCTTATTACCAATCCGCATCCGCGTTTCCTATGAAAAACCGTGCATTACAGCGCCAGATAAAACTTTTCCAAAACACTCACGTAAAACGCTGCCCAGTGCATAATCTCTGGTTTTAAGCTTTCATCAACGCGTTCGACCACACGCTCAGCAACAGTCTGAATTGGAGTGTGTCAGTATTTCAGTACAGATAGCCAGGAGGGTTTGAGTACCTTGAGGATTGTAGTGGGTGGAATACAATGACTAAGAAGCTCATAAAATTTCGAGCGGACTTCCATGACCCTAGCAGGAGACTGCGCAGTGACGATTAGGTCGGCGACTTTGTGGCAATATGTCTCCCAATCTGGTTTTGCAATGGCCAAAGAACCCGTAAAATCAGACCTAATAGAAAGTTTGAGTACGTTGTAAACAAGGAGACGCCAGACTCACGATTGCATCCTGAGAGCTTCCATAACCAGAATGGCTTTCCTCATATTACCGTTTGCGTCCTCAATTATTTGTTTCAAAACGGCTTCAGGTATCTTGAGCTGTTCTTGATGAGCAACAAATCGTAAAACAGTCGCCATCTATTCGAATATGATAATCAGAAGGGGCTCAAAGACAGTGAGCTGGCCACACTTCTTCTGCATTTGGAGCAGCCACTCGCATCAACAAGCACCGACTCTTGATAGGCGCTATCAGCCGACCAGTGCTATTTGCACATAGTATCATTCGCAAATTTGACATGTACTTTTCCATAGTTCGTCGAAGAGCGGCCTGGGCATCTCTAGATAATGAATCAGCCTCGTTGATGACGACAACTAGTACGAAGCGATCAGGCAAGACACGAGTGTTTCGAATATACACAACATACCTTTGAAGCGCTGCTTGGCATTAAGGTCCACTTGTTGTGTCTGGGCAATCTCCTTGAGGATCTCTTGTATCACCACTCGATCATAGTTTCCTGCCTCACTAATTCATTTGAGCAAGAAGTTTCTCTTCCTTGACGACGAGCGCACCTTGGTGTGATCTCAATATGGTAGTTACTTTGAACGAGGTTGATCTCCAGCTTCCGGCGAGACGGCGACAAGAACACGCGTTGATCAATTTTGAGCTACTCCGGTCATTTTCCACTATATTGTGCTCCAAGCTAGCCAACTCACTTTCTCTACACCGGACCCGAAAATCTGCCTGAGAGTGCATGCTATCCTTGTTTTCTTCCCGGCCCCAGATGGGCCATAGAACAAGATATGAGGAAAGTCTCCCGAGCACGCCTGGGAGACTATGAGTTTCCACTTCCATGACAGACGTGGTAGACGGACCAACGATTCGAGACGTTCTGATAAACCTTGGTGGTAATGGAGGGCATCCAAAGATTTCGGTCGATACTGGTATCTTTCTCAGACTTGACATATTTCCTGATGAGTTCATGTCTACCTTGTCCACCCAGAGAGCCATGGGGAAGTAATTTTGAGTACTAATGTCGTGCTCAGACAATTTCAGGCAATGTATGTGACGTAACGCGTCTGCCTCACGTGTCAAACAATTCTATTAATCTGACTACTATTAAAGGAAGGGGTCAATCGCTCTCAGTTACACCTGTGATGCCCAAGTCCTGAGCAATCAGAACAGCTGCCTTCTCTCCGATTGTTATCGTTGTGCTATAGGTATTTGCGCTCACGTTTTCTGGAACGATACTCAAATCTACGATGTCTGCTAAGTACTGAAACATGTGCTGGAATAGGACTTCGCACCTGCAACCTTCAGGTTCTCTACACCGTAGACATTCAGACGCTCATCCACAACACCACCCTGGTCTCGAGCTTTCATGGCACAGGTGCCACACTACAAAGAGGATACTTCAGAACGATCGAAAGTGAGGAAATGAGCCGCATACCGAATGCCATGTAGTGCCGACTGGAAAGTTCGTCAGGATGCAGAAATAAGGGTCGGACTTCCAAATCAGCGACTCACTGTATTGTTTGACGTACTCCTCGATAGCTTTATCATCTTCCTTAGTGTACTTGATTTTTGGGGTATTCATTGGCACTGGTCCATCAGCAAGTTTGGCAACAGCTTCACTTCCCTCTGGGAATTTGGGATGCTCTGGAACAAATTCTCCTCTGTACATCGGCATACGGCGCACAAGCTCTCTGGAATGCTTGTATGCCCAGACGAGGACCTGGAGATCAGATTCACTTGGAACAACGATAAGCACCAGAAAACCAACAACAGGGCTTTGACTTACTAGGATAGATACTGAGGGTCATAGTCAAGTTTGGCATATGGATCAAGCCCCGAGGTGATGTGTGAAAATCCGGTGGATTCAGGATAGGCCTAGAAATGTCTCAAAATGGCCTGTAGATAGACGTCACTCACAACACTTACCGTGTAGATGGGAATACAGAAGAACTTGCGGGGCGGGACATTGGGTGTTGGGCCAATGTATCTAATCACAGCTCAACATAGGGATGTGAGTCTAGTAGATATCGTGACTCACGCAGCAATAGTCGCCATCAACATGAATGGTCTGTCAGGAGCATTAGCAAAAAATGTGTTCCACCGATTGGTGAAACTGGGACCAATTGACTCCAGGTCCTCAGCAGTAGGCCGTAGTCTGATACCTGCATCCATGCCACTGTGCAGAAAACAGCCATGATCAGCTTGGAAGTCTTCAATGTTTTAAACTCACGACTGACTTATGCTGCATGAGGCCTTGTCCGGTCTTGGCCCACTGTTCGGCAAAGGCTATTCACTCCTAGATCAGACATTGAACAGCCCAGACTTTCGAGGCAACGAACGCTTGGCCCCTTCCTCCCCTCCCCAGAAGATGGAGTCCATAGTCTCCGCATAGTCGGCAGCATGATATTGAACGAAATTGACGTTATGATCTGCTCTCTCATTTCAAGAGATATCAATCCACTTCACGAATTTGGACACACCTTTGAGCTTCTCTCCGACGCCGGGGAGATCAACAATCTGCTCGATGTCGCACGGGCGGAGTACCTTTGAGGCACCGATACCAGATCTAGAATTGGTAAGGTGATCAACACAAAGGATCCTCTCAGTAGTTGTTGCTCACCTTTCCAGGATCGCAGGCGATCCAAAAGCACCGGCTGAAATGACGATTTGGCGGGAAGCATAAGCAACCAGTGAAGGCCGTGGAGCATCCGCATGTTTCTCCTCGTCATTGACATATTCAACCCCGACCGCACGTTTCCCCCTGATGAAGATTCAGCATACGTAGGCAAATGAGGATAAGATATATACTCGAAGATAACACGGACAACGCGCTTCCGAGGCAACAGAATTAGGTTCTTGTTCGTTTCGAGTAAGGGATAAAGATAAGTGGAGGCCGTATCGGATCGTCTTCCCGTCTTCCCATCGATAAATCTGTGATGCAAATATGAAAACGAGCAAAACAGAAAATACCAAAACCATCTTTCCTTGCCCAGCGCTAGGTTCAATTTGGGATCAGCAATCTCCGATTCTTCTCATGTGTGGAAATTACTCACTCCATAGCCATTGCATGCGTAGAGTCCGTTGAGATCATCGATAGGCCCTCGCTCCGAGTCGTATGCCGCCGCGACAGCGAGGAATTCTTCGGCGACATTGCACCCTGACTTTGCAAAAGAGACTTTGAGAGGTCCAGACTTTCCATGGGTATCGTTCGATGAGACGGCTTGGTAGGTCTCAGCCTGCCGATAATCAAATCAAGTCGCGCATCACAAGACCTAGTACTCGTACCTTACGTATCAAAGGCATCAGGCTTTTCGCATCCCATCCTTTGTTACCATACACGTTTGCCCAGTCATCAAAATCAGAAGCGGAAGTACGGGAGTATACCATAACTAGAACACCTTGGTAAAACTCGGGGAATTTGATGGAACATCACCTGCACATACAATTGACAGCAGAACCACCCCCAACACATCGACCAGCGACAGTAGCGCAGGAACGGCCCAATACTTTATCACTTGGCTTTGGAGCGTGGACAGCATAGGCTTCACCGCCTTTGGCCAACGCTGGAAAGTACCGCGCAGGCTGGATACGCTCCAGATCGTCTTTGGTGTGAGGCCCCGTTTCAAGTACCTAAACAATTATTGACGGTTTTTCAAAGTGAACATCGGTATTCACCAGAATTTTGAGAGTCGGATCGGCCTGGGCAAGCCGACCGGCAATGATGCAAGCAGCCGCTCCTCCTATAAATTATGAGGAAAGGCACCTTGAGGCTAGAAAAAAGAGAATTACCTCCAGCAAAAATAATATCGTAGGTGGGTTCAGTGGTATCAGTCATGGTGTGAGTTATCAACAAGTATCTCTCCTTCCACTCACTCTTAAGCAAAAGACGACTGTCGGAAGTTCACACGACTCGCCAAGCGATCGGATCTGTTACTAAGGTCTCTCAATCACGCTTTCCGAACACATGTCCTCCGCTTCATAGTAAAGCCAGCTGTTTCCCATCCCTATCAGTCACCTATCAAGAACTGGATCATCTCAACAAGAGTGTCAGGTCGTGACCCACACTATCTCGACAGATTCTCCTGTCAGAAAAAATACACGAGCACCTGATTCTGATTCTTCAAAAAAGTCTGTACCAAGATGCTAGAATTTTCAGCATGGTATTCTCTCCTTCCCGGATGGATCAAGGCTACATATACCACATATACCAATCGTACCCACTACAAAAATCGGAGTGGATTCAGGTTTGAGATTCACCGTTGTTCAGAATTTTTTCCTCTGTAACGTGCTACCAGTTATCAGAGGTGGACTCAGTCTTTGCTCAGTCTTTACTTCATTCACATAAGCTTGCTACGCACTGAGACAGCACTGAAACATCGAAGATTTAGTATATATGAGATACGCGGTGCCATGTTTGGAATTCTAACATTAGCCAATGTCAACAACCACTAATCATCTGTCCTGCCTTGCCAACCTTGACGGTAATTTTGACATATCTCAGGAGAGGCTCGGCTGAGCTTCCTCTTCGATCAAACCGAGAAATTCCAACAACTAAACAACGCAGCAAAAAATGCCGCGTCATGATCGATCTCAAGGGACTACAAAGCTACAACTCACAGCTTCATGACGCCTTTCACCCAAAGACTTCCCTGGCACTGTTTTCAGACGAGAGTAAATGTGCACGAGTTTGTCATGGAAATGTGAGATAGCCGTGTTTGAGAAAGCGGTGTCATCAGTTGGTGTGTGCAGCGGTCTACGAAGTGAATGATATCATTTTCAGTTGGCCAACGACTATTTTGTGATTGACTGATTTGTTGCATTGCACGTCCCGTATCCAATGATTGAAAATAGAATACCCACCGATTGGTAATGGCACTGTATGCCGCACAGCGCATGATCCCTGGAGAAATGAGACCGGTTAGTGACACTGTGCCTTCTAGTTTGAGAGAACGGTAAGTTGAAGTCGTTCAAAAAATATCTTCCTATTCCCAGTGCGGAGCCGTCTAACGGCTTCCTCGTTCCATGCGCGCTTGTCCGGAGTTTTTAGAACTTAGTTGTCCAGCAGTAAAGCTAGAAGGCAACGTATCACCATAGCACCGAAGCTCGGACACGAGGCCCTATCACCCTCGATGGCAGGTTATACAAGAATGCAGCATAAAAGGGCATCAAGGCACTATGCAACGTATAGCCGCTCAGAGCAAATAAGCTTTATGAATTCAGGACACAGAGAATCTCAGGGAGATTAGGGGTAAAGACTAGGAATAGACGTACCGAAAGCACCAATGGCATCCAAACGGTCTGCATCTTGGACACAGTGGAGTTCCAGGCAGGACTCATGCCAGGAAGACCATAAACCTTGGTCGCGAATCTTTTTCTCTGTGGTCCATGAGACATTGTTAACAACATTAGATATGAGTTGAGCACGGCCAGAAGGTATCAAGTCGAGTCCTGGGTTAGCTGTGTCGATGGAATTGAAGAAGGGCGTGAAATAGGCGTAAGGATCAATCAATTCTTTTTCAGACACATACTTCTTGTCGAGAATGTCGTGGAGAAGCGCCGCTTCATAGTATGAATGAGAGGTGCAATGTTAGATCAGAACATGCTTTGAAACCCACCAAGTTCGACGACAAGAAGATCGGGGGTTATTGGAAGGGATCTGGCAATAACGAGAGCGGTCTTGCGAACACGCTCAACTGACTTTGTATATCAACATCTGCTTGGACCTTCCGCGTTGACTAACCGTGATATTTGTCATGCGAGGGGTCGTAACGCGCCATGGTTTGAATCATTAATCTTTCAGCAGCCGCTATAGCAGCTTTTTCTTGCAAATTCGGATATCCGGACATGAATTCGGTTATTGAACCACAGCCCTTGGAAATTGTTCCCACACTTTCACAGGACGCGCAGCGTAAAATTAGGATACATTCCCAAAGCCATGGCCGCTCATCTCTCTTTTTACTTGGCTTTACTTGTTCTTCTCGCTTGTTATAGCTCAAATGCTACTCACGTAGAGCCCTCAAATTCAACCGAATTCTTAAGTGTTCTCGTGAGTTACTGGGAGAGTGCGATGAACTTCAAGTGCTAAAAGTTTGGGTAGGACCATGAATTACAGAATTGTTCTGTTATACAGGAACTCAGTGCCCTCAAAATCCATATTGAGGAAGAGGAATCCCCTATCATGCGACAGATATTCGCGTGGCTCTTCCCATTTGGTCCTGCTGCCAATTCTATCCTTGGGACTTTCTACATAAGCTCGTATGTTGCCACGTACAACTATCTGTCTTGTAGCCAATTTATATGTCTTCTAGGATACCCAACTTTATACTTGCTTTTATACCAGCTGAGATTAAAGGCGACACCCTGAACACAATGACTGCATTTGCTGTGAGTAGTACTATCCTGCATTCCTTCCCTCCATTCTTTTCGGCTTTGTGGCCTGCATCATGATCCTGATCTTCCGCTTTCCGCCACAGACAAGTGGCTTACTTTCTGATGTTTTTCTACACCTCGTCCCTCATTCGTTCATGGGTGAACATCAACATCTCGGCGCTCATTTTGTGATGGTAGAAGAGAAGCGGAATATCCTAATAGGGTGCGTTCTATAGCCCTGTTTCAAGTGCAAATTACGATCTCTTATCTTTACGCCCATATCCAATAGACTCGGGATGTTCATTGGGTTTGCTACGTTTTTCTTTATGGAAAAGACACTCCGAGTCTTGGGTGGAGACGACGAAGATTCCGGGCATTCGCACACACATGCTCATCAAACAGATCACAATGCCATCGAAGCTGAAACGACAGCACTCGAAACTTCAACGTCAGGGAACGGACTACGGCTGAGAAGAGACGATCCGAGTATCAAAGAAGAAGTACAAGTCCCTCCCGAAACAATTTCGAAATCCTCTGGGCCATCAAAACTCTCAGCGTATCTCAATCTCTTTGGTGATTTCGTGCACAATATGTAAGTTCTTGCGTAAAGCAAGGTTCAAACACCACTTTTACCGTAAACACATGTCTGATACGTGTGGGGAACACCCCCCTTCGGCAGTACGGACGGACTTGCGTACGTCATATTTCCTTAAGCAAAGTGCCGATCTCCGACTGATCTTCGGTGCTTGACCATCGTTTGACTTGAATCCTATTGGTCGTATGCGTGCGTGTTATGTGTGGTGGCGGCGCTTTCATTGCAGCATGGCAGCGTCATTCTATGCCTCTCCTCTGATTGGCGCTACCACAACTTTGGCGTGCTTTGCCCACGAAATCCCTCATGAGATTGCCGATTATTCAATCCTAATTCGAAGTGGATTTACGAAGAGGCAGGCTATGCAGTCACAATTCTTAACCGCTACCGGTGCTTTTGTGAGTTGATTTTCCCCATTATCCATTAAATACTCATGGACATCTCTTCTCCTCATGCACTTTTCTATGATACATGTCCTAGGTTGGGTAAGGACTTGCTGTTTCTGAAAGCTTTGTTCTTGAACTTACACTACATCTGTATCGGACTCCTTCCCTGCTCTACCCTCGGTGTTGTTCGGACTCTCGGCATGTTGTAGCACGTTCATCGGAATAGCGGTCCATAACATAACAAAGACTAATAGCGGCAGCTCATCATCCATTGACCTCGCTGCTGGTATACGACAAGATGCATCCGGCTTACTTGGTACTACAGCTCTACTGTCTGATCTGGTATGTCTACCTTTTGTGAAGTCATATTGCTGCTTTTGCCCGTTGCCGATTGTGTAATCGGATTCGTAGGGGCATAGTTGGGACCGATGGTCCTGATAGATTATCGATCAAGCGTTGATCTCGGCCTCAGAAGCCGTATGTCAAGAAAGAGCGTATACTAACATAATTGTCTGCTGAAGGTTATCCCATTCGTGGCCGGAGGTTTCCTTTATATAGGCGCCGTGGCTGTCCTACCGACGTACGTGTTGTGTCCTCTTCTGACAGATAACATCTTGGTTTCTATTGGGCAAATTGCACCCTGCCTCTGCTCAGATCAGAGGTACTGGTCAATGCAACTAGCTGCCTCCATTCCCGGTCTTAAAATAACCCTATCATCTACCCGAGTCTGCTTATTGACTTGACTTGCCTTTAACCCGCTTTAGGCTGCTTGAGGAAAGCAAAGACGGAAAACAGGCCATACGTGAAGTGAGTCAAGACCAAAATGGCTGTGTTTGCTTCTGATATTGTTTGACAGTTCACTGCAATGGCATTCGGTGTTGCATGCATGTTTTTGGTTGCGTGAGTGGCTTGACAGACGATTTGTTCTTTGGCTGATATCGACACCAGGTGGAACGAGTAATGGCTCTAGAGTAAATTATTATTTTGCATAGAACATGTACTGTGTAGATTGATCCGGGAGGAGGTGATGGCCGGAGTGGCCGAAGAACGTGCGTGGGCACAGATGGAGAATTTTTTTTTTGAAATCAAAAGTTATGGAAAAGCCACGACGTAATTTTGCTGGACGTGGCGTCTGTCCACACCTTGGTCATCTTTCCTTCCAACCACGATCTCCCTGTTGTAGGTCTCCCCTATCCTGCTCCCTTAGCTACAATTATTCCGTGGAAACGCCCACTGGGATATCAGATCGCGGTCTCACTCTGCCTCCATGACTTCTGGTTCGACAACGAGTGCCGCAATTCACGAACATATATTGAACCATCCCTCAACAAACGCCTCGTTTATACCCAAGTTACTTTATCCAACATCGTACAACGCTATGGGAACAAAAGGAAGGTCGACTCCCCGCGTTGTCTGCTGTGCAATCCCAATCTCAAGGACAACCGGGAAAGTGCTGGTCGTCCAGAGCAGGAAGAGAAAAGACCGCTGGGTTTGTAAGGCAATCTCTATTATTGTTACAGGGACTGCGCTGACGTTTTCTCTCATTCTTGCACACCTTGCAGTGCCAAAAGGTGGTTGGGAGCCGTCGGATGTGCAGCTTGAGGCTGCAGCCTCTCGCGAGGCCTTTGAAGAAGGTCCTCCCCGTTTTCCTTTACTCCGTCGCGCAAACTCCTGATTGTATTTCGTCTCTGCCTTCCTTTGCCTCTTGTGTCCTATGCGCAAATCTTTCAATGCTGCTCCATATCAACTTGAACAGCCGGCGTACGTGGAACTATCAGTCGTTATTTGGTCACGATACCGACACCATCGTCCACGTATCACTTTTACGAGATGGACATCATTGGACTCGAGCAGGATTGGCCTGAAAGGAAGGAACGGAGTCGTGAAATGGTAGATTATGCCGAAGCCATTCAACGTCTTGAGTGGAAAAGCGAGCTCGCACAGGCCTTAAAACTTTCCTCTATAGCTCCCCGTCGTTGAAAAGTTTCTACTTAAGCTATGACAGCCCGTCTCAATGCACCACAAGGCACACGCATTCCGCATACAAGCATGTTGAAGACTGTCTAATCTGGTCGTGTTCCTCAACTTCAACTTAGCAGCTAATCTAATCTCTTGTTCTTGCTGTCATGCCTCCCTCTGGAAAGGTGTCTTAAATTCCACCGAAAAGTGTCGTTCCTCTCGACACGGACTTTCCTTTTTATTTTTCTAAAATTTTTGTCTTTTTTATATCACCCATCCATCATGTCCATCATCTTGCTACTCCCTGTAGACTGTTGGGTTTGTGCGCTATTGCAGTCCTCTTCTGAGTTTCAAGTATCTGCTGCAGTTCCATTTTGCACTCCCAACAAATAGTCTTTTTTTCCTTGTCGTATCGCCTTGTCCTCGCTTGATGGCTTTTTTTACTCCTCTCTGTCTACTGTCCGGCATAGATTCTCTTCCTTTCAAGAGCGCCTGCAAAGCACTGGCTTGATACCTTTACCCGGCTTTCTCAGACCGCCCTTCTACCTTTCAAGCACCACTTAATGTAGAACATTATAATAATGCCTAGCCTACCCTATCGAGCATGCTATCCACTGCATGCTTCATCAGATACATATTTGATAGGATGCGTGCCTTTTACGTGCAATTATCGGACACATGTCCACATTTCTTTCATAATTCGTTGTCAATGGTAGCTTTTACCCGGTGTCGAGGTCCGATTATTTCCTTGGAAATACACTGACTTGTTAGTTTGGAGCGGAGCCTCTTTTCTCCACAAATATCCGCTTGAGTTGCAGGGTCGGCCGATCAACCCACACCGAAATGAGTGCGTACTTGAGTGTATAGCAATGAGTGGATTATTTTCCGCTCGCTCCAAATGCGTATTTAACTTGCGTCGGATTCAAATTCCTCCACCTTGTTTGAACAGAATTATCGTCTTTGTTCGTCCATTTTCAACATCACGCTCACTCTTTACTCATTACATGTTTTTCACATGGGTAATCTGATTCTGTTTTTGGTCCTGTAATAATTGAAGGCTTTAGCATGCTCCTATTATGCTGGGCTTTTAGCAAAGTGAATTTCCCGCTCTTTGTCCTCTCAGGGTTTATATATTCCATTATTCTAGTGGATAGACAAAACTAAACTCCACTGACGTTTGAATTGCTAGGATGCCTGGAGGAGTTATTTAGTTTCAACGCACTATGTAAAGACGTGGATCGTTCCTGGGGGTCCCTGGCATACATGCACATACATACATACACACACGCATATAAACGTAAGCGACGGGCACTGTAACATGGTGGATGACGACATTATAAGACATGTGTACAGGATACTCTGCTGCGCGTTCGTGTTCGAGGAAACAGCCGTTTTCTTTCGTCACAAGTGAAACTTCCTATCATTGACACATGTATAAAAATTCGGTTCAGTCTGATGAAACTCTCCGCCAGGCCAAACTTCTGAAGTCATTGCCTCCGTTTTGTCTCAGGTATCATACAGGACGGATTCTGTTCAAATCTAGCCATACTTGTCGCCTGGTCTGGCGGTGTAACTTTTAGGAGGAGGCGGCTGGTTCTGCGTTGTTCTTTGTCGAGTTGGGGCGAATCTAACTCTTGAACTGGCCTCTAAATCCTTAGATGACGTGATTGCCACAGAAGAAAAGCATATTTGCGCTCCGCAGACTTCTTTTTGTGGGCCATGCTGTGTTATCAGTCCTGCTGTCCTATTGCCTCGATTCACCCAAAAGAGACGCGAAACCCCAAGTGTTTCATTCATTTTCTACTTTGGAATTTGACGACACCAAAAGTGACACAACGTATTTTTTTTTAGTTTATTTTATCTTAATTTTAGACTCATTTCCGCTCTCACCTGCAATCGGTAAATTCATAAACCGGTAGGAAATTTTTGTACTGTGCTGTGTTTCCTGAAAGACGCGTGGGGGGTCCTGATGACAGACTGAATGGAAGCGAACCCTAGCCTTGCCATTTCTTGCGCCGAATCCTCACCCCACTGCCTGTGTTCTATTGCAAGTCAGGTGTCCATGGTCAGCTCTCTGATCAAGGATCTCTTCCGATGGAAAATTCGTTTGCGGCCTTAGTGAATCTGACTCCGACCATCGTGTTCGAATTCGAGATTTTTTTTTCTTTGTTTCTTTAAAAGAGGGATGCTGGCAGACTTGGTACTATTTTTGAAACTATGGGGGAGGGGGGAAAGATTTTTTTCAGTTACCTGGATGACGGCACAACCATATGAATCCATCCATGGGATGGAACCTGAATTTTAATTTGGGGGTTTACTAAACCATGATAGATGTCTTATTTTTCTGTGAACTGATCATGACTAGTTTTTCTTGGGAGCGGGAGAAGAAATTAGATTCATTCACCATGGTTCGACCGCAGCTTAATTTTATACCATTGTATGAAGTTTTTTGATCTGTTTTTTTCTCCTCGAATAGCCTGTAGATGTGTACATATGCGATTGGAGATCGTTACATCATTATGTATTGGTCCTTTAACTAATCGATCGGCGGTCCCGATGGGACATCTCCTCCGCGTTCTCGATTTAAAGTAAGCATCCTCATCGATGAGAGAGGCTAGAAAAATTATCGATATTTGTGATTGTCCATCATCCCGAGTCGTCCAACAAAGTTGTCAGAATGCCTGGCAAGGTGTGGCGCATCCCGTGCTCATTTATCTGGCGTGCCTTTACTTGATTCGGTATTTGTCGTGAGTGCACAATGGGTGGATTTGGTTACGAGATCCCGTCCATCGTGTGCAACTGGTATTAAGATTGATTGAATCTGGGTTGAGGCCACGGCGTGTTGGACAAGATCAATCGGGAATCTGGAGCATGGTCGGCTTCTGTCCGTCCCCAAACGGGTTTGCCGCGATCTCGATAGCACCGTCAGGAATCACAGTGGACTGCTTATTTTGGTTAGGCTGTCCCCGACTCTTCTGCTGATCAAGGAGGTCATGTTGAGGCGGTAGGTATATGAAAGCCTGCTCACAGACAGTCCTCTCATCCAATCCCCAGTATGTACTTCAGTTCCTTCCAGGTCCAGGGGAACTTCGAGGCCAGTGGCTCGACTGCAGACACCATCACCACCCAGACTTTGACGATCGATGACCTCTCTTCGACCTATACGCCCGAAGAGTCCCTAGCAGTGATCACCCAGCAAGATGCAACCGGCCGTCGATGCCACAAGACTCTCAAAGGTGGAGGCGAAGCTGTGTGGCCCCCCAATCTGTATGTGCAGCCCGTGTTATAATTATAGCCCTTCGATAGCTGAGTATTACCTTGATCATTGTCGCAGGGAAGCAGCGCTCATTGAAGGTATGTCAAGTACCCCTACATACAAACTCGACCTCAAATTACACTAGGTTTGCGAGTCTACTCTGATCGTCATCGAATACACATGAGGCGTCGCGGTCGTTTTATCGGCCGCAATTTTTTCCTTTCCGCCTATGTCTTCTCCATAACCGGACGACGGCGGACCGCAAAACAGGTTGGAAGTCGCCTTCAGCAGCTCAAAGACACGTGCCGTGAGCCTACGAGTACGTAGGCTGTATTGATTTTGGACTATCCTCACAATGCGGTCTCATTAGTTTTATACTTGATAACTGGTAGTCGTTCACTATCTCCTCAACGTGACAACCGCTGCGGTAGAAAATCGTCATGGTCGAGATCATCTCTACCTACGTCAATCAGCATCTCTCCTGAGCTATCCGATGAGGCCACCCAAGAGATCCTAAACCCTGATGTAAGTCAATCTCATACTAGACACAAGACTCATTTTAAGTTGACATCCAGCAAGCGAGCTCCCCTCAACAACTTCCATTCGCAGAGACTTCCCAGCCAATGGCTTACTTCCCTGCACCTGTTTCCCCAGCTTCTTCCATATATCAGCCACAGACTCAGTTCTCTTATTCAGATCATCAGAATATCATGGATCAGAGCTACACATCTTCCCAATGTTACAACCACTCGCATGAATGGTCAGATGCTATCCAACATTCTCCCATCTACTTGAACCCTCAACAACGTTGGGAAGATTACTATCCTTCCGGCGGGTATACATACTATGATTCACAATACTAGTCTTTTCTTTTTCTTTTTCTTTTGGGGCTTCAGTGGTATATTGGGTAGTGTTTCTGCGATGATTTTTCTTGTTTCATGCATTGCCATCATTCATCTATCGGATATTCACTTTGTTTATGTCATACCGGAATCCGACTACTATCCGACGCTTCTAAGACTCGTTTAGAGGTGGCAATTTCCATGACGTTGTATTTTTGGAGACGGTAATAATCTTGGACCACAGAAATTCCGCAGACGCTCTGAGTGTCAAGTTAGTAAGTAATGTCTGCACAGCAGCAGTCCAAGGTAATTCGTACTTTGAATACCTCGACAAGAACAAAGAGATTTGGGTTTTCCAGAGCCACTGTATGTCCTTCGGGCATACACTGCACAATATGTTGAATGAGCACTGGACGCGATATCACATTGTGATTCCGAGTTCTTAATTCCACCTTGTACTAATGGCTCTCCGATCATTCAATCGTTCAAGAAAATTTTGGAGTTCAACTTGACGGCTCACCGTAAACCGATTGTCACTATGTGTTGCAAAAAAGTTCCTGAACACATTACGACATAAGGTTTCGATTTCAGCGAGATTTGCGACGCAGTTTCCACTGACAGGGACAAATCGATGTGCGTATCTACAAGGATAGTAGGTCATCATTATCAGCATCTGAAACATTGGCATTTAATCTACCGAGTATGCGTTATTCCCGTGCGTTGGACATTCTCGACATGCCTTGCTACTAGTTGAACAGGATCAACAGGGTGCTTGCACGAAATGAATACAACTAGAAAACGTAATGACTTCTTGAGATCCCGACTGGATGGAACTAATTTTTTTACCACAGGGTGTGTTTGTTTGACAGCTCGCTGTACGAGAAGAAGAGGTGAGCTAAATTTTAAAAAAGGAACGGTAAAAGAAATCACTACCAAATCGTTTCTCTTTCTTTAAGGAGGACATTTCGTCGGCGATTTGAGCTTCAAGACTACGATCACTGGTCGTTATTGTTGGTTCAAATTCTTCGGGCCACAAGTCATCAGCTAACTGAAAAAGATGAGTGTCTCATCTACGGACAAGAATCTCAAGAAAAGTCACCTTACCGATTCGAAGAGATCATAAAGCTCACCGATGGTTTGTTTTTCTTTCCCCTTCACACCTATATCCCAACGGCAGCTTAGGAACGCAATAAAATGGTCCGAAAGAATATGCCTCACAGCTCACCCATATACCAGGCCCATCTATACTTCGTTTCTCCCAAATCGGAGTTCCGTGCTTCATAGATCATTAGTCAAAAAAGTGATATAATTGATTCAGGGACCAGTAGCGCACTGAGCGGTATTTCTTTCGTTTCTCGTTTCCAAGAATCTTCTTCTTGATTTCCGCCATAATAAATTAAAAAGGGTGTCTAGATCTGAGTTGCTATTATCTACCAAGCTGATCACGGTGTTCTATAACATGTGACCGCTAGTTTTAGCGGGATTGATTGATTTATTCGCTTTACATTATGTGTTCGTTCCCCTTACCTCAATGTAAGACCTTCGGCGGAGCATCACAATAAATCAGGATTCTGAGTGTTCGTTGTGGGGTGGCACGTCATCTCGTCGAGCCTTTTCTTGGCAGCCAAAAGAAAACAGGTATCCCCCGACTCAGATCTAACATGACATCTCTCGTTGGAAGGGAACCATCACATTTGGATTTTTAATTTAACTCCGACTGGCAACAAGTCATCATCTTTAAATCGGACCCGCTTCTGGGTTCTGGTT
>Ga0153947_1000227_pt1 | contig 27089 bp, 31 predicted proteins | sample TSNJ031MetaG_FD_104697 | JGI IMG/M metagenome (GOLD analysis project Ga0153947, IMG submission 104697) | Attine ant fungus gardens microbial communities from New Jersey, USA - TSNJ031 MetaG | ecosystem: Host-associated > Fungi > Mycelium > Unclassified | place: USA: New Jersey, Wharton State... | reverse complement strand
GCCAAATCCACGCATACCAAGGGTGAAGACTGACTCATAGGGTTTCGCACGCAGAGCACCATCCAGCCAGAAGTTGTATATATTGTCCTTGTTGCTCACATAGTCCCATGGGCCTTTGCCGACGAGGCTAAATTCATTTGGCGTGGACCTCATCATGGGTTCCTGGTGACTACAAGACATTTAGGTTGTGTAAGTAGATTTGCTCGATCGGGGCGTACCTTGTGCCCATCACAATGCCATATATGTCTGCGTAGAATTGGTTGAGTGGATCATCCATACCAAAGGCACTGAGAAAAATGGAAAATCCAGTTATAGCTCATTCACTGAGCAATTCCACATACCTTGACCACATGGCTGTAGCAAGCATGAGTGTAGGAAATTCAGACCACAGGGTTTGAACTCACCTGGCCATAGATAGTTGGCCTTCAAACGCAAAAGTAATTCAAAACTGTTTCACTATTAACCTCGAATGTCCATTATGCTCAAAGCAATACACTCACAGCTTGGTGTAGAAGTCATGATTGAAAGGTGAATTTAGCAAGGGCGAGCCCGTACCATTTGTAAATTTCTCCATAGCCCAATTCTGCAAACATGGCTGCTCGTCATTGAGGAATATACCTCTATACTTTACCGTTGGACTTCCATGAGCACATCCATCGGAAGTGAAGAATAGCTCAGGATGCTTGGTAGTAGGAACATCAGCCCACCTGAGTGACACGTGTAGGCCGTGAGCAACTCGTAATGTACGATACAGGGAATTAGTTGTATGTACCAGTACCACGGAGATACACCTGGATGATTGGTTCGGCATCAGTACACCGTTAGTATTGGATTATCGCAAAGAGCAAAAAGCTCACCAAATTGTTGGGAGTGTTCGTAAAGAGCGTAGATTGTACCTCGCTTATCAGCGCCAGCAATGACATACCCTCGTTCTACATCTGGCATAGGATTCTGAACCTCCTTAGATACAAAGGCTTCCCATGCCCCCCGAACGCCAGAAACGTCAAAACCCGTTGAGTTGACGATAGAATCAATGAGCGCCGAATGTCCGATAGTACCAACAAAAATAGGCAGGGATCCTTTGGGTACAGTGGAGTTCACCGGTATTGTAAGATTAGCGAGGGTAGGCTTAACACCAGTCACTCTTTGGATGTCAGCCACGAAATCACCAGCTGCGCGTTGCACCCCCGGCCAATCGTCAGGAGAAACAAAGACTGGTGCAGCTTGCTGACCACTGATAACAGGGAAAGTGTCGCTACTGGACTGGAAGGCGACACAGGAAGGTGCACCAATCGATCCGTGTACAACGTCGAAGCTCGCAAGAAGCGCAAAAAGAAGAGACAAAGCTCGAGTACCGTGAAGTGCCATCTTATCCAGCAGTCAAGATTCTGTTTGATACATCTCTTCCTTCTTATACTATTTGGATGATCTCGCAAAATACTTCAGGGACAATTACCGTCTAAAGAGAGGATCAATTTCGGCTACGATGAACGGCAAAGCTTTCCGCGATCATTCAGCAGTGAGAACAAAAATCCGTTCTCAGTCGTACTCGTGGCCCTTTCCGTCGTATCGTACTTCTATTCTTGAACCCTGGTTCACCTGATCCTGACAGCCGACCCATCTAATGTCATTCGCCCGACCTTGGTAACTTGAGTACTGTGCATCGATTCAAAGAAGCTAGAATACAATGCAAACAAACCAGCAGATAAGAACCTGATCCGGTCTTTAAGTCAACGTCGCCGAGAATTTGAATGATATTTACGACCGCCCTGCACTTGGCCCGGGTAACGAGAACCACTAGTGAACTCCAACCCGGCCTTCCCCTGCATTCCCTGTCGAACTGGTGTTCGTCTGTCTTGTATTGGGTCCTGTATGATGAGTAAGTGATTCATCATCTGAGTTATCTCCTGATAGTCCTTCAATATCGTCATCATAATCAGCTTCTAGAAATTCCCTCGCAGGCGGACCATCATCCTCGCTAAGTCTAATATTTCCCTCTCTCTGAGTGAATGTTTTCAGCCTAGTCGAGATCAAGTTGGCTTGAATGACATAAATATCAAAGAAACTGACTGATGAGAGACCACTCGACGGAGACTGTCGGCTCTGCGGACAAGGAGAAACAATATGCATAGCATGCAAATCATGAGCAACACGACCATGGACATGTGCCCTATAGGTTGTGGCTTTGGCTCTTCCTTAGGTTCTGAATGTCCAACATGGGCATCAATCAGATCGGTTATGTATGACTACGGCAGGGACTCACGTCCTGGAGCCATCGTGAAGGTCAAAATAAGACTCAGTGTTTGAGAAACATGAACAGGTCGTGAGAACGTATTAATTTGATCGATCACAACTACATTTACAATATGTAGATAAATACATCATACAAGAAACACAGATATGTTTTCTAGCTCTGCAAATGACTCGAGTCATCATACATGTGTAGTTATAGTCGGGGTCGTGTAATCAAGTGATTTCGGGTAATCACTGGAATCAGGACAATCGTTGATAACGAGATCCTGCTCGCGGTTAAAGTGTCTGGTACCAATGTCATCACCGAATTAGGTGCTTGTCAAAGGCACTTCGCTCCTTCGGCAACTCGGGGCACTTCCCCCAAACTTCCCACATCTTGATCGTTTCTTCTCCAGGGGACGCTGTAAACACACAGTCCCCGTCTGGTCCTAGGCAGCTGTGTGTTATGGGATTCGTGTGTGCATTGGATAGTGACATCAAACGTTTTCCCGATGGGTAATCATGAACCGTAATGGAATTGACCAAAGGTGATAATGCGGCCTTTACTTGCTGGTTTCTATTGCGATTAGTTGATGATGATCCATGCCGAGAGCGGATAGGCATGAAAGAGGTCCCATGAGTACTCAAAAGCTCCTTGCAATGCGGTGACCAATGTAAGGAATATACGAAAGTATTGAGCGGAATGGTTTGTATTGGTTGTGGTGCATCAGATGCAATCGTGGATGTACTCCATATCCTAATTTTTCCCTCTGGGGAGTACGAGCCAGTCGCAAGAAGGTCAGTGCTCCATGAGCACCAGGATAAAGCCTATAAGTGCTTTTTGTCAGCATGAGAACCGGCTGCGAAGGAAGAGCTTGCCTTGACTGCTGCTCGATGTAACCACTTTGAGCTTTGTATGCCCCCAAATTCTGCTAGTGTCTTGCCTGCTCTCTTATCCCAGATGTTAACAATTCCTCTGGTGTCTGAACTGGCCAAGAAATTGTCATCTTCACTCCAACTCATTGCCAGCACTGGGTCCTTGTGTGATCCGACAATACCAGCAACATGTTCCACTCGCACATCGAGCATTGAAATCTTCCTATCCTTTGCTCCGACAGCAAGTAGATCGCTGTCACTCCAAGCAATAGCTGAGACTCTTCCATTTTCAGAAATCTGGTATGTCTGGACCAGACTACCAGAAAATTTTGAGGTTGGTCGGTTAAGGGGCTTTACGTTCATTGATGATGTTGCATCCCATATTTGCAAGTATCCATCCTCCATTCCAGAGGCGAGATAACTCTGTCGCTTCCTCCCGGCCCACTCAATTGCCCATATTGGGCTCGACGAAAGGTCACTCCGAGATAAGTGGGCAACGGTTCTTGTAGTCAGATTCTGATAATACACATCTCGACCACAGCAAACCGCAATCAAATTTTGTTTCGACCAGGCAATCGGATATGCATCAGGATGGTGTTGGATGCTCGGAGTGTCTAAGATGATTGAGCAGTGCTGTTTCTTGAGCAAGTTTTCCGTCACTGATGTAGTCTTCACAGATGGCTTTAAGCAGAGGAGGGAGGAAGCATTCTTCCGCAAAAGGCAGAGCGTATCAATATCATTAGTCGCAATAAGACTTGATGAGAATTGGGAGTTAGCATGCTGATCAACGTCTTGAAAATTCAGGATCCGATCACCGAGCAATCCGAATTGCTTGCTTATACGATTTGTTCGTGGTGTAATCTGAAGTGGTATATTCATTTCTGGCCTACTGGGAATGAATCTGTCGAGCTGTAAAATAAAGAAAATAAGGAATAGTCGGCACGCTGTGGTGGCACCGTACTGGAGAGTCCGTCTGCCTCATACTATTACATGAAACTCTTGCATTCTCTTTTGTATCATCATAAAATATTGCAGATGCTCTCCTTCGTTTGATGGAATGCAAGTTCGTAACTGAAGCATATGACCTCAACCGTTTTCTTGATATTGTAGGAAGCGGCGTCCGAATAGTAGATTCACGATTTGGTCCAGGAGAACTAATTTATCATCAGAGAGCATCGATGGATACAGTATAGAGGGCCTACGAAGTCATGGGAGCTTTAGAAGGTCGAATAGGTTCAGATTTCAGAGTATTAAGTTGTTGTTCCTGTAGAGGAATTAATCACCGAGAGTTTTCACACGCTCGCTAGGTTACCAGTGACATATCATCATTGTGATGTTGTGATGCAAAGCAAGTGCTTTATTTAACACTCAACTCCTTCTCACAAACTGCAGTGCTCAATTTCTGAGAATGTCTGAGGCAGAGAACATCACAACCAATGGCTTTGAAAGCAAAGAAATGATACCCCAAACTGTGACAGCAAGCATGCCTGAAGGGGGCTTGGACGGATGGCTAACAGTGCTCGGCGTGTTGGTGGTCTCCTACTCACCCTCACGTTGTCACTGACATGGCCTCAGCGCACTTGCAATGTTCTCAACTTTCGGGGCTGTGTTGTCGTTTGGCGTGTTCCAGGACTACTACACTGTAATTGCTTTGGCTCGTGGAGGTGACACTTGCTCACTACGATCTAGCGTTCCTTTCTGAATGAGTACACCCCGTCGACCATCAGCTGGATTGGTTCCACTCAGCTTTTTCTGAATTTTGCAGTGGGATTCCCTGCTGGAAGACTTCACGATGCTGGCCATTACAGGGCTTTAATGACGTTGGGGAGCCTTCTTTACGTCTTTTCGTGCGCTTCTTCAACCCATAACTGCTGAGTGCTGCCGATGCTACGAGCTTAGGCTGTTCATGTTGTCTCTCGCACAGACGCAGCAATTTTATCAAGTCTTCCTATCCCAGGCGATTGGAATGGGCATCGGAATGGGCCTCGTCGTCGTTCCAGCTGTCTCACTACCATCTCAATACTTTAGGCGACGTCGGATACTTGTCATGGGTCTTGTATATGCAGGTCAAGCATGATTCATTCCACCGACATGACATGGCCCATGAACACCTATTACAGGCTCTTCTCTTGGTGGTGTTATCTTTCCAATCATGTTGAACCACTTGATAAACAGCAGTCTGGGTTTTGCATGGAGCGTAAGGTATGGTGTATCACCCATGTTTATGACCAAGCTCTGGATTTTTTCAGAGTCATGGCGTTTATAGTCTTGGGTCTCTTGATCATTGCCAATATCATCGCCCGACCAAATTATCCACCGAAAGCCTCATCTACTGTTCACGAACAACAGACCTCTATCAAGTCCCTTTTCTCAGACATCCCCTACATGATAGCTATTTTAGGGTACGTATCCGCTGTATTCTCCGCCGCCCGAGTTTGATGATGGACCGTCTTAATATATAGATCTGCACTCATACTCTGGGGATATTTTTTCCCATGTCCGTCTGTCCAACACCCTAAAAACTGGTTTCTGACATTGTACACCAAGATTTTTATTTGCAACTTTTCGCGGTATTACAAGGAATCGATGAAACGCTAGCTTTCTACTCTGTGAGGTTGATGGCTCACTCCAGTATTCTCATGACCCTATCTTAGATAACGGTGATGAATGCAGCTACGATCTTTGGGAGAACCTTTCCCAGTGCTGCCGCTGATGTATACGGTGCTTTCAATGGTACAAGCAATTTCTTTCTCTATTTTGATCGTCTCCTCATGCCTAGTACACAGTGACAATACCTATGGTTGCAATCACAGGAGGACTGTTGTTCGCCATGCTTGGTGTTAGGACGCCGGCAGCCATGTTTGTATTTGCTGCAATTTATGGACTTTTCTCTGGGTCGTGTGAGCTTCTCTCTTTGTAGCTCTTCGCGGAACAATCATTGACTAATCGACTTGGTTAGTCACTTCACTACTTGCAGCCTTGATGGCAGGTTTTTCAAAGTCAGTAGGGGAGGTCGGGTGAGTTGTATCTCTTGCCATCGCTGTGTCAGACATGTTGAAAATCGGTGTTGGACAGATCAAGGATTGGCATTGCCATGTTTATGGTTTCTTTTGCTCTATTTACCGGATATCCCATCACTGGAGCACTTCTTCGTCCTCAGAAGTACTTGTGGTCTCATGCAATCATATTTGGAGGAGTATGTTTTTCGTTGCTGTTTAAATATCCAAATTACTGATATCGTAATCAAAGGTGGTGGTCCTTGCAGGGACCGCTTGTCTTATATTGGCACGTTTTTTGGCCAGTAGGCAGCGCCAGACAGGGCGCTTGTAGACTCTATTTCGTAAGACAATCATTTCACCTAAATTGCAACCAAGCGAGAGCAAATTGGGCACAACTGAGGCCGACGTATCTTCTTGTTGTTGTCTTTGTTAATCTGTATAATAGCGGTGTTGATTCAATGATCCGAAATCTTTACCCATGGATATCTGTTTTATCTAGTATTTAACTAACATTTATCTTGATTCTTAACATCCCCCAGTATATTCATGGTTATTGAATGTCATTCTCGTACAGCAGTCACACTCCCCATCATAGCTTTCTTAACAATTACAGGAAAAGGGAAAATATCACCAAGTGTGCCGTGTGTTAGGCTGTCAGATGTTAGAAAATGTACACGTATCTGAAGTAATAGCCCAGACTGATACTGGTCTCGGATAATGGACTGTTTTGTTTCGAAATTTCATATATTATTTGGCATTGGAATATGTTTCCACAGATGATCACAGATAATCTATTGTAACCTGGTGAGTGTTCAATGGTAAAAAGAGGTTGAGTGCTCCCATCAAGTGTTGAAGGTTTAGAGTGGGTTAAAAATACATGTTATGTTGTAAAACAAGTTGTGTTTACGTTAGAAATTATCAGTCCACATTGACCAGTTCAAGACTCGATCTCAATTTTGTTACCTCACAAACAATCACTTGCCCCATTTCGTGCATGCTTATTGCCTTCGAGATCTCTATACATACTCCTCGTTGGGAATCCCTACATTTCATTGTATTGCTTTTTTTTTTCGCAAGATTGAATGCACCCACTCATAAAACTACAAAAATAAGTGTGCTATACTTTAAATCGAAAATGTGTAATGCGGTCATCCATCGTCATCCATCGTCATAATAAAGTCAAAACTCATCGTAAAGCAGAATCCAAGAAACTCCAATGCCGTCTGAGCTCTTTCCTTTTTGACCAGATGTCGCAAATTCCGAGTTTATTCTCATCTGGTACCTCCAGAATCATTTTTGTACCTTGAGCATTCAAGACGCAGTTGCGGATTGCCTTGTTCAGCACGGGAACGGTGTTGACATGACGCAAGGAAGGAAAGGAGTGCACGGCGACAGAATTTGCCAAGGAAAATTTGGGGCGTGGAAGACTCTCTGATGACGGTAAATCGGTCACAGGAGCTCCATGTGTCGTCACGAACTCCTTACAGTGAGGAGAAAAGTGTACGCCAGTAATAGTAGCGCCGAGATCCAGGATTCCAGGCACCAGCTCATTTGCCATGGGGTTGCTAGGCTCGATATTCCAAAGCCGTAGGATACCCTTACGCTCTGCTGAAGCAAGCATTTTAGGCTGCCACGGACACCAACCTACCGCCTATATAATTGTCTCGATCAGCATTTAATTCCGTATTTCATAGCAGCGACATACAGAAACTGCACTGGAGTGTTGCATTTTCTTACGCCTCTGCACAAACTCTCCGACGTCTAAGGGTACTTTCTTACCCTGTTCCCAGCAATAGACTGTCCCAGATTCGTCTCCACTGGCGAGAAATCTTCCATTAATGTTCCATGCAAGGCTTGTAATCCTCGCCTGGTGTCTCGTAAGTTTCGGTGCCAAGTCCTTCATCTTGGATATAGGCTCCACTCGGGTATCATAGTGACGAATCGTCCCTTTCAATCCTCCAACAGTCAATACTGCGTTGTTCCATTTCATGATGGAGACCCCTTTTGTGCTCCAGCTCATGGCCATCTTTTTGGCCTTCACATCCCATATCTGTACAAACCCTTTGGTTGTGCCCAACGCCACAATATGAGGCATGTCACTCCCCGCACACTCGATTACTCTCAAATCACCCCTATCCTCCCGAAGCTTGCAAAGTTGTCCAATATCTTCTGCCCCACTCCCAGTACCGATATTTCTAAAATGGACTCGATTTCCGCGGCAGAAGAATAACACATTTGCTGACGAACAGCTCAGGAAATGTGGCGCTATGCTCCCTGGCGCTGCAGGGGCTTCAGTCGTCGCTGTAACATCAGCTGGACCACTATAGTCAATCGTAATTTTGGTATTCCTCAAATGGTATTTAGCTGAAGTATCCGGAAATGTGGGGTATGTTGGTGGCGTCGCTGAACGTATTGAGGACACAGACACACTGCGCATTAGTGCCAAACCTCCTTGGTCAATGAATGCTGAGCCACGATCACTAAATACCATTGGACTCGAGGCTCGACTTGGAGAAGTTGGTAGGCTGAATATCGCAGTGCTGCTGATTGCACGTGGAAGATGAATACTACGCTCTGCTTCGTCATTATAGGTGAATGAGCTCGACCGACGAATGCTACAAGGCTGTACACGCTGTAAACAACCAGGATTCCATCGAAGATGTATCACCATTCAACGAACCGGAGTGCCAACAAATGAATCTCCTAAGATTGAGCGCCGTAGGTCAGAAGTGGACAAGGAAGAAAGCCTTGGCCGTTTTCTTTTCGATTCTTCATTGTCTGGCTCTTCAAGTGTTGACTGAACGCGTTTTCTCATGCGAGTCAGAGCTGAGAGGCTCATCTCACAGATGGCGTTGGTGTAGTCACTGCAGTCACTGTGTCGCTATGGCAAAGCAAAACAGTCAAATCACAAGGAAGAAAAGCTTCAAGACAACTCAATGGCTCCCTGCAAAAGGACGTCACAGAGAGAAGAAGACGCTTACAATGGAGGATATCGTGTGGACTAAATACATTATAGGACCGAATCACAATCCGGTTCTCGACCGGGTTATTTGGCTCTATCCCCAAAAACAAATTATGGTTCCTGTCCATCATTCCATCGCCCTGAACGGATAAACCACCGTCCATGACTATCAGCCGAAATCAAGCACAAGAATTGATGCGAAACCAGAAGTGCTGTAGTCCCATGCCTTAATTCAAGCACGCATCCTGAGCAAATCGCTACATTTGTACACATTTTATGTCGTGCCTTGAAGTGATCGGCGCTCTCTAGACTTGTCAGCAAGAGTAGCCTCAACCTCCAACGTTTGTACGAAGACCGCCCACGCAAACCGCAACACATCTTTTTCTGTGCCACAGACCCGTCTCATGGCCTCATCATAGGTCAACAATTCACTCGTGTAGTTTGCCTCATCCACAGATACCCCAGTCCCCTTTTCCGGCACCTAGATTTAATAATTGAAAGAGGCAATATGAGATAACGACGAGATGGACGTACAGCGTCGTCTGATATCTGACCAATATACCACGAAATAAAATACTGATAACCTAGATTGGCTTCTGGATCTTGCTTGAGCTGCTTGTCTGTTTCCTTCCAAGCAAAAGTAGTGACATAGAAAGGTTCAGTGTTGGGCTTGGAATACAAATCCTCTTTCCCCGGTGGGGCCGGTGCCCGGCTCGGATTATATACCTGCATGAATTGTGCATGATAGCCGCTCTGCATGACCTCGGTGAGAGCTACATCGCAATCAACACACAAGCCCCTCACTCGCCTCTTCGTATGCTTCTCTCAACGCAGCCGTTTCAAGTGACTCGCCCAAATCTTTTCGTCCCCGGGGAAAAAACCAATAGTCAAGCCTCGGCTCATGAATGACTACGATCTTCTGAGTTGATCGTTGTATCAAAACCATTCCAGCGCCAAGTAAAAAATTGGATGAACACCAGCCACCTTCAGCTACAGCTGGAGAAGACCATCGCGACAATCTGGCATTGAATTCCGCTGCCTGAAACTTGAGCTGAGGTTGCTTTCCTTTCCCTTGCCCAAAGGGCGCCGAGAAGATCATGGTGAACGTTGATGAAATGGGTAATTGACTGGAGGTACACAAGTGCTCAGAGAATTGGAGTTTTGGCCAGACCCCAATCTAACATACATATATATCGTCACGGAGAGGTTGTAGATGGAGCCCCTTCCAAGTCCGATAAGGTAGAGTATGACATAGGATCAGAATCACACTGTACCATGCGGCCACCAAATTTGCCCAAGCAAGTGTACATTCTTGATGACGACTCTGCATTCTCGTACGGCATTGTACCAAATCCAACTTCTCCACTCGTAGCCTCATTTTAATATTGACAGTTTTTGTGTGTATCAAGCAGCAGACACTCAGGTCCCATTCCTTTAACATCGACTTATTACGTTCATGTTGATATTAGGCATTGAGTTATTTTTAGTGTGATATATGATTAATCAGACACGATTTGGTGATTGGCCATCAGAAAGACAACCAAAACAACGCCAATGTACCGGGCGTATTGCCCGTTGAAGACGACAAACCAAAATAAATAGACTATCAAAGACAGGAAAACACAAATAATAAGAAAGAACAGACAATTACAACAACAAAAGATCGAGAAGCACAAAAAGAACAAGTTTCAAAAAAAAAAGAATACTCGTCTACCGAATAGAAAAACCCATGTAAAAGCAATTACAGAAAAACAAACTGGGACAAGACCGAATCCACTCAATTATACATACTCAAATACTGAACTCTCCAACCCAGCCTTGCTAACCCTTCTTGACGGCTGCAACGTATTCTCGTCTACAGGCGCTCTCCTTGCATGTCTGTATCTCCCACTTGCATCCTTAATCTCCATCTCCTGAGCCTGATCACCAACCACTACCCTCGGCAACTGTATCCCACCAGAGCTCATAGAACCAATTGATTTCCCATGACCGCTGTCGAGACAAGGGGAGGCATCGGCATCACAACTTGCAAATGATTGAAGAGGCGGGAGTGATTCTCGGATGTGTCCCCCGCGACGGAGACGCACATTCCTGAACGCCATCTCTTCAGGACCATGACCATTTTCTCCACCTGCATTATTTGAATGCACACCCGTACTTTTCCCTCCCAATTCCTGTTCTTCAAAGTTCATAAGCTCCGAGACGAACCCGATATTTGGAGAAATGCCTTTCCGCCTCTCGAGGACGAAGCCATATGCTCGGGAAAGCGTCCAGTGGTTAGCGTGAATCAGATATGCTATAACTGCAGTCACAGATCTTGACTTGCCAGCTTTACAATGGACATATGTCGGTGCAGAACGCAACCTTGCGTCATCTATGACATGCTTTAACAACCTGAAATGAATTTGGGAGAGATCGGACCTACCCAAAATCTCACAGACTCGTCGAACGTCCTTTAGTACATTCTCTTCCTCAACTGTATCTCTCATCGGTATCTTCACATACCGATCAAACCGCTCCTTCAAACTCAATCCATGATCATCCTCATTCAACTCCGCTGCGAGATTCATGATCCTCTTCACTCCAAGATTCTTCAACTCCTCTACGTGCGAAGGTTCTGTCAGCTCAGATCCAAGGAACAAAAAATTTGGTAAAATCGTTGAAACAGTAAACGTCGGTAATGCCTCTGATTCCGTCGATGGTATTTCAGGTTGTACTATGATAGGTGAAGATGACAACGTCCTATCTCGATCCAATACTGTAGAAGTTGATATGACGTTCGAACTAGATCCACATCCAAAGATATGTGGATGTCCATACAATGCTGGAAAAGCGCTCATAGGACTCGAAAATGTTGTAAGTGTCCCAGGGGTATGTGATGACGTAGGATTCGAATCTAGACTTCCATTTCCACCATCAAAGCCTCCATAATTTCGAGCACTAGCAGATGGCGAGTGGCTCGAATACACAAGGTTGAGATGCGATGGGCTCACTGGAGATTGCAGGCTCGAAGAAGGCAACGTCAATCGCGGTGGAATCGTCAATGTCGCAGATCGGAAAGGTTTTGTCATTACAGACAGTTTAGATAAATTGGGATTGAGACGTTCAGTAGATGTAGTATCTATTCGTCGAAGGTTGGGTGCACTTGGCCTTTTAGCTTTCAAACCACCTATGGAAGCATTACCAGGTGATTGACGATTTTTGAAAATGATATGAGATGGTGGAGGTGAAGGCGCAGAATCGATTGGATACGAAGAGTCGGATATCACATATGCTGGTATTGAAGTCGCTACTGCGTTCGTAGTATGAGTGTCATTGACATTTGGCATTAATGAATCACGTGGAGTATTTGCGACGGCCAAACGGGATATAAATGATGATGGTGAATGTGGTATTGATAGCGTACTCGGGCTTGTAGAAGATAACGATACGGTAGCGGATGGTAATGAAGAAGTCAACTCAATGTCAGATTGTAATTTCCTCTTCGTATCTAGCTGGAACAGGCCGTTCGTAGCCGACTTCTTTGCCTAAGACACAGACTTTTCGAACCTTCTATCTCAAAGAACGACAGAATGGAAGTACTCACAAAGTGTATGGAATATTCTTCGGCAGCATTGCTGCCCACAGGACCAAATTCAACCATCTTTCTCATCTGACTATCCTTGATTCCTTTCACAATCCCTCCCTCCAAATGGTATACTTTTCCACCATGCCGACCAACCAGGGGCAAGATAACCTCCATGAGTGTCCATGTCGTTTCAGTTACATTTTGATCTATCTCTTCATCATATACAACCACGTTCCCATCCCAGACCAGCTCGCCCGGGACAGTCCTCCCATCAGCACGATGCAAACTATTCAGCATCACATTCCAATCCTCCTTGGCCCTTTCTCCCACAACAAACTGCCTCAAGGCCTCCATACTCTGAAAGCCCCCCTTTCCTCCCGTCTGAACTCCCCCCCATAAAGCAGTTGAACTAGGGCCAAAATCCAACTTTTGACTAGACAGCATGCTCGGTGCCGTCATCTTCCTGCATCTCTTCAAAATCAGTGAAGGGATCGCAATATTAACACTTCTACGGATTCGAGAGGTAGCATGGGCTGCTGGTGCACGTGTATCGATGACTAAAGGTCGTGGATGCCCTGAGAGTCCCTTCAGTAACAAAAGAAAAAGATAGGAGGCGGATATAGGAAGTGGCTTGTCCCTATTTTGGGAGACAATTGGGTGTTCGGCTGCCACAACCGGAGAAGCGCTGGTTGTGCTCGAGCTGAGTTTTGTCGACAGTAAAGCTGTATGTGACCGACTCTCCTCTTCGTTTTCCGACTCGGAGCTGATGGTGGGGAGAGTGGACTCATAGACATATTTGGAGGCAATTGGTATGTCACCGACTGGTGTGAAATACGATGAGACTATACTCGACGTTGTGCTGTTCGAACTCTGAGGAGAATCAGGATTGGCATCTGGCATGACGGAATTCGTATGTTGACGCGGAGGGGCGATGATTTCATTTTCAATTACACCAGTGGCATCGCTGGGATATGAAGTAAGCGAAGAGAGACCATGTAAGGCAAGCGCAGAGGGAGGTTGTTTCATTCTACTCCTTGACTTCGACCTGAGCTTCGTCGGCGTAGTACTCTCTGACGGCAATGGACTTGAGGCTGTGGGACTGCCCTCTGACGTAGCAAAAACATCTCGAATGTCACCTGACATTCGAGTAACCTGGCTCGCTCCCCCCTCGCGCTTGGTATGTCCAAGCAGCGTGGTCAGCGCTGCATTACCTGCATTCATAGCCGCAAAGCCAATCTCAGGGTCCATAGGTGACTGAAGGTCAAATTCTTGTCTCAGTTTTGCACTCACTGGAAACGCGCCAGGCATGTTCATCCTCGCTTCGTTGCTGTTCAGTTTGGGAAGTTTCCCTTTCGACCGAATCGGCCGCAAGCGTAAATTTTCCTGAAGGTTCTTCCGCAGTTCTTGAAGCTCTGCCAAGTCATCTGAATCAGTATCTGGGGCGAAATTGAGTTTAGAATTTGCGGGACAGAGGCCTTCGGAGGAATCTGACGACGAAAGCCGTAGAACCTCCTCCTCCTCAAGATCTCCGCAGTCGTACACCGAGTTTGAGCTGGAGGATGCATGGTTGAGGAGAGGCTGTCGTGGAGGCATGGGTATAAGATTCGTCAATTAGTGCATTGGCAGGGGCCAAGAAAGGCAATCACGCATTGCTGACATAATTGTCATTGTTATAAATGTTCAATCAACAAAGAAGTATATTTATAGTTCCCCCTTCAGCTTTGATGTCGCTGATTCTGCCTGCTGCTTCCCAGTGGTAGTTGCCTCCTCGTACTCATTGTATAACTTGTCTTTGTTCGTCACTATGCTCATGATATGATGGATGGCATCTTCTGCTTTGACAACGCCCTCATTGACGATATCACGGATTTTGAAAAAGGCTGCCTCAGCCATGCTCTGAGAATGGATGTATCTGATCCTTGTTTCCTCTGAAGATCAATCTTAAGTACATTGCCGCACATATAAAGTCTGAAGCGACTCACGAAGGAGGCCAGTTCGACTACCAGGCAACTTGTTGTCATCGACACCATGTTCACGAAGGAAGGCACGGAGACGTGCATCCGGCCAAGTCAGGTATGCAGCCGTCCTGTTCATAACATCCGTATACCTGGTCAACATCGACGATGAATGTCACGAGGCTGCGTCAGAGATAGTAACGTACTTTTCATTGGCCAGCTTAACAAGCTCATCTCGTTTCGCCTGAGCATCAGATCGCATGTAACCATGGTCTATCAGCCATTGGCGGATCTGATTATCAGACCAGGCATCCCAAAATGTATCCTTTGCGCTTAGGTAATTATCGCTGCAGATAGGAGTCAACGAAGACTCACAGAGACTGTTCGAAAGACGTACTCCATCATTTTCACCATCTTGTCCCGTGCAACCTCAACATCGCTCTTGATGAACCCGTGATTGACAAGCCAATGTTTCAGCTCTGAGTCGTTCCAAGTCGACCAAACTCTATCTTGAGATCCATAGTAATACCTCTCCAACTGACTCCGAAGGGCGTCACGATTTTTCTCAAAGTCAGACTTGATAATGCCATGTGAGACGAGCCATTCGTGCTATTTAAAATAGATGAATAGAGCATTCCAGCAACGGGAAACTTCCGCACCATATAGGAATCACTCCAAGCCTCCCAAATCGGATTCGCGACCTTGTTGTAGTGGCTTTCCATTAAGACGAGCATTTCATCCCTCTTATGCTCTGACTTTGTCTTGATCAACCCCTTGCTTTCAAGATACGTCCTTAACATATTATCATCCCAAGTCGAGTAGATGTAGTCTTTTGAGCGATCTAGAGCTCTTGCAACTTCTGTTTCCAGATGTACAACGCCAATAGACGCCTTGGAAGCAAAACCTTCCGCTGTCTTGCTCGTTTCCGCGGAAAGCGAGCTTGCAGAGGCGCCTACACGATCTGCGAACGATTTCGCTGCAGACTCGTAACCTTTATAGTGACTCTTCGCCAACAAGACAAGTTGGTCTCGAGGTCCCTTCGGTGCAACTATACCCTGACGAAGGAGAAACTCGCGTAGAGACGATTCGTCCCATGATTCGAAGGCAATATTTTGGATGTCAGAAAGGGTACGTTGGGCGTTGTGATACTGATCATACGTCCACGCAGAAGCAGAATACCAATTTTCCGCGACGAGGTTCCGAAGTTCATTGTGCTTGGCATGAGTGGGAAGAGGCACATTGTGTTCTTCAAGCCATTGTTTGAGTTGGCTGGTAGACATCGTTGCATATGAGGGCTGAGACTCTGCCGCCACGCCTGGAAGCCATGGCGATTCTGATGATACAAGAGAAAGGGTAAAAGCGAGGGTGATTAACAGAATTGTTTTCGTTTGCATAGTGGTTGTAGTGTTGTAGCTGAGCGATGATGTGTCTCACAATATATTGGATGGTGCGTCTTGTGACGTCAGTTTCTCCTCTCCCAGACTTGAACTCCACGACATATATCCTGATATCTCCGCTCCACGAACTTCCCGTTTGGACACAAAAACCATCTGGACATAGAAACCACTATGAGCAGTGATTCTTACATATCTGTTGGATCTGCAGTGGTCCACTTGTCCATTATGATAGTTTGGGGAATAAGTGTATATGCATCTATCCAGTTCATTGACTACCCCAAGAAACTATCTTTGTTTCAGGGTACTTTCCAATGTACGTACAGCGGTTGTAAAGCTCATGACATGCCTGACTTGATTTCCCAAGCAGTTTTGTCAACCAAGACAGTGACATCACAAATCGTTTCAGGTAGGTAGATTACCCGAAAAGGCAACCAATTGAGACGCTCGGCCAACCTTTGGAACAGACACTACTGTGCATATGCCATCAAGCTGCAAGTTTCTTCTGGAGACATCATTACTTGTCTTTTTCATCCATTCTTGAAAGACGGAAGCATAGAGAATAACCAGGTGATCACCAATGCATCGTAACTGAGTTCTCAAGTCAAAGCGCTATGTGATCAAACTTGATCCAATCAACATCATTTTACTACTGATAATCGATACGATTCATCAGGTGGATAGCCGACCCGTGATAGTGTGATAGTTGCGTCCCGTTCAATCTATGCACCAATCTATACACCATCATGGTGAAGTTCAGTAATGGGATGTGGTGGAACCGTGATGGAGTGCACATCGATTGGGCCGCTGAAGTAATCAAGAGTCAAACTGAGAAAGACTCAGTTCGTTGTGTTGCCGTAAGGTTCTACTTTATTACCTTTTTGGACTCGCCCTGATCCCATTGTAGACATCAAAACATATCAACCATCGGGGTGATACTTTGAATGCACCTACAATAACCATCGAAGCCTCTTCTCCAGCGCCTGGAATTGCTCTTCTCACTGCTTATCACTGGAAGAATCAAGTTTCCGCTCATCAGAACCCTGAATATGAGCTTTTCCCTGACGTTGATCTGAATGAAATTGTGAGTGACCTGCCTCAACCCAGGTAAATAGTTGATCAAATCTTATCAGCAAGCAAACCGTTCGGATAACACTAGCACATCGCTGGTAGATAATCTACTTTCGCTGAAAACGTCTTCAATTTCTCTGCAAATTGACACGCGTCCGAATGCATTCGATATCGACGTCATCTCACATGCGAACACGATGAACCCTACCAGCGTTACGCGATCCACATCCCATGACCTTCTCCTGACGAGACTAGGATGGCGATCCATCGGCTATGTCAAGCATAATACAACAGCGTTAAATCCGAGTGCTGTACTTACGAATCCAGATGAAGGCGAGCGATGGATGACCATGCAATTTGAACTCAGCGTTGGGGAAAAAATATACGGGCTCGGAGAGCGATTCGGGCCGTTCATCAAGAATGGACAGGTAAGCAAACCTATCACATAGAGTCAATGTATGTATTCGTTTGTTTGAAGGCTATTGAAATGTGGAACGAAGATGCTGGGACGTCGTCTGAGAAAACTTATAAAAACGTCCCTTTCCTCTTGAGCTCGAGAGGATACGGAATTTTTGTACCGGATTCTGGTCGAGTGAGCTTTGAAGTTCAGAGCGAACGTAGGTGATATTTCACTGCATGTTGGCATCCATGAGTCTTAAGAGGCTCGCTTTTCGACAGGGACAACACGTATCAATATCGCAGTTCGATCTGAGAGAATATCGGCGTATCTGATCAGCGGACCTTCGCCCAAGGCCATACTTAAAAACTATACCTTCTTGACTGGGCGTGCTGCCCTGCCACCTCCTTGGACATTTGGTCTTTGGCTTTCAACATCCTTTACAACGGAATATAATGAGCAAACTGTCAATGAGTTTCTTGAGGGCATGGCCAAACGTGATATCAGCGTCGGGGTCTTCCATTTCGATTGTTTCTGGCAGAGGGGATTTGAGTGGTGTGATTATGAATTTGATAAAAAACATTTTCCTGATGCCAAAGGTCAGCTGAAGAGATTGAAAGAGAGGGGGTACAAAGTGATACTACTTCTTCATCTTGAGATACCCTCTGACGAGAGTTTACTAGATTTGCGTCTGGTTGAATCCATACATTGCGCAGGAAAGCTCGATATTTGAGGAAGGCGCTAGGAATGGTTATTTCATCAAAAAACCAGATGGAAGCGTCTGGCAAATCGACTACTGGGTGTGTGTCGATTTTACCTTCTATCCAACTATGAATATTCAATCAGTCTCGTAGCAAGCGGGCATGGGAATTATCGATTTCACCAACCCCGAGGCCTGTGCCTGGTATCAATCCAAGCTTGAGAAACTCATCGACATGGGCGTTGAATGCTTCAAGACCGATTTTGGTGAACGAATTCCTACTGGATCAACAGTATATCACGGCAAAGACCACTCTGCGGAGAAGATGCACAACTTTTATGCATTTCTCTATAACAAGGTTACTTTCGAAATCCTGGAGAAACGACTTGGGAAGAATAAAGCCGTGGTTTTCGCCAGGAGTGCAACAGCTGGGTGCCAGAGATTTCCTGTACATTGGGGTGGTGATCCCATGAGCACCTTTGAAGCGATGGCAGAGACTTTGAGGGGCGGATTAAGTTTGGGTACAAGTGGTTTTGGGTATTGGGCACGTGAGTCTTGACATCGCTTTTGAGAAAGGCTGAACTGAGAATATATGTGGCAGACGATATCGGGGGGTTTGAAGGAAAACCAGATCCAGGGCTGTATAAACGGTGGCTCGCTTTTGGTTGTCTATCAAGTCACTCCAGGTTACACGGCAGTGGCAGTTACAGGGTATGCATACTAAGCTTGTGAATATGGTTCATCGTGAATTGCTTGCTCTAGGTTCCGTGGATCGTTGACCCATCAGGTTCTTCTGATGCCATTCTCCGCTTGTTCATTTCCCTCAAGCTCTCATTGATGCCTTACCTCTTTGCAACGGCTATCTCGACACACCGAAGTGGTACACCGATGATGCGACCCCTATTTTTCGAGTTTCCTGAAGATCGGAGCTCCTGGGTGGTGGATGAAGCGTACATGCTCGGTGAGAACCTTTACGTTGCACCTATATTTCGTGGATCCGATCTGGATTATTCGGCTCCTGCCTCGATCTTTGCTCCCAAGAACTCTGGTCCGGTTCAAAAGGAATTCGCAGCTAATGAGAAAGCGTCTGTGGAAGTGTACATTCCATATGGAGATTGGTTCTCTCTCCTGGCTGGAGAGTTTTTCACTGGACCATCGTGGTCAATTCAACACCACGGATATGATTCCATTCCTTTATTTCTTCGCCCTGGAAGCGCTATCGTGCTGAGTGGTGGTGCACCGGTGGATTTCTACTTTGACGAAAATAGCGCTTGGAAGTTGAGAGATTTAAATGAGTCGGCCGAACAAGAGAAAGCTTGGAAGAGCGATGGAGAGTGGAAAGCCCGAGGAACAGAATACGATTATGCGAGCAGGGTCACAGTTTTGGTGAATGCGTCTCGATCCTCACAGCAAAGGACGCCTTTGGATTTGGAAGTGGTCATACCCGATAGTCGGGATGAAAAATTAGGACAGAGCTCTGCTGTGTTACACGTTCATGAGACCGAGAAGGGGAAGGTGTGCGTGGAAATTATTAGTGGAGAGGTGAAAGAAGAATGGAGATTGCAAGTAGTCAGGAAGGGGCACAATGCACGGAGTATTTCTGGACGGGGACGAAAATTAGAAATTTGAGTTTGCTGTTCTTGCATGGTCAATTTATCCTAATTGAATCATTCTTGAAACATCCACCAGTCAGCCCTTTTTCTTATCTGCGCACGTAGTGTTTGATATGTGCTTGGCTCTTGCTAGCCTGAGCCTTCAAGGTGCTCTCGTAATATGTCTCTTACCTTACACTGCACGGCGGAAAGTTTGTATTATCTGAAAGAAATGAATGTGTTGGGTATTTCTATGCTTTTTATTACATACCGCAACAAGCATTTTAGTGTTAAGGCGCGATCCTAGTCATCAGGATAGGAAGGCATGATAGAGCTGTGTGAAAGGATCCAGAGATGTGGATAGTGGGAGGGGCATGGTCAGGTCTGACAAACAGTAGGATAGTGATGAGTGAAAAAAAGGAATTAAGACGAGGATGATGAGACAGCAGAAAAGCCTTGTCTCCCATCCAATTAGACGGATCCGTCCCCCACGCCGGCGAACCATAGGCATTCGGTAAAGCGCTGCATCCCTGGAGTCACGCTCTTACAAGTAATTGAGGCTCGACAATCATTCATATTTGCTGTCGGTGCGTCATGTTTCCATGAAGAACAGGTATTGAAGAAGTTGATGTTGTTCCCAGATTGAAACCATGTGTTGCCGGTGGCAGTGAAACAATATGATTTGGAGCTGCAGATTAACCAACAGGTTGGGTGGCAAGTGAGACACTAGCAGGCATAACTGCCAGTTCGTAACACTGATAGGTGTATAACTAGTCGGCAATGTGAGGCGAGGTTAACTTCTCGAATCTTGCAAAGGACCGTAAAAACTGTCGCAGAGCTAGACGTTCCAGGGGGTGCCTGACTATTTCGGTGTCTTTTGTTTTATATTCTTATATTCTTCGGCGACTAGTGCAATCATCAGATCTGTGGCGACCGATCAGATGGAGAGACTTGTAAGCGGACGATCACAATGATGCCGAAGAGGCAACGAACAAGGCAAATCAGATGAACTACGACTATACATGATTGATGAAACAATGTTTAATGGCACCTTCTGACTTCAGATTCAAGCTCCCCTACCCAGAGTCAAGAAAAGGAGTTTTTAGAAATTTGGACTGGGCTAGCACAATGCCAAACTCCTTGGATTTGAGATTAGCACTAGATGTATGATAATGCTGCGGAAGATGACTCATTCTTCTTCATCATGGGCATTCTATTGCATCTAGATTTCAAGCAAATTCTTCAGCATTGCTTCAATATATAGTTGATCGCTGGTTGTATATTTGGATTTCTTTTCAGAGGTAGACCTTAACCTCATAACCTCATGAAATCTATCGGCATCATTGTTTATATTTGATCCCAAAGGATCACACGACTCGAGACAGTATCCCAATTGTTTGAGGTGTGAGATTCCATGTATTCCATGCATAAGCAGAGCCAAGTGAGTAGTGAAACCTTGAGACGCGTAATCGTTAACGGTAAGGATCTCATTCTGTCTGACAAACGTGCCAATGTCAGTGACGTAATTTCGGCATGACTTGTCCCGTGATCATTTTTCTTCATGAAGTTCACTTGACTTTTCTTTGGCCGTTATCGAAAACGATCACAAAGCATGTCAGTAGATACTACAAGAGCTCGAATTTTACACCCGAAGCGATCATTTGGAAAATATCCTCGGATGGCAGATTCTCCGGCTTATGATGCGCATGTTGCTCTCCTCCCTATTTCCAAACACAATGCTTATCTACTCACATAGGTCCGAAGAAGACAACGATCCTCTCACGGATGTTGACTCTGCTATCTCCGTTCCCCTGCCCTCTCGTTCTGCGCATGCTGGACAGCTTCGTACGAAACCCCCACAGGCAAGGATGAAACATCTTGCTATATCTCTCCTTTCAGATTCGGATGGTGTTGACTCCCCCACGTATGACGGAGATGTAGAGAGTAGTACTGCGGGTGGTCGCACAGACACACAAACACATCGAGCTTCATTGCATACCCACCATCCCACCTCTTCAACCTCCACCCTGAACAATCCTCACACAGTAGATCAGAGTAGTGCTTCTGAAAATGTTACGCCCGAGCTCAGTGCATTGAACACCGAAATTCTTTCCGTTGCTGCCACGGGGGAGCTGGATGTATCTTCCATCATGGAAACAACATTTAATCCTGCTGCGTTAACTGCAGAGGATATCCAGAGTTTTGTACGAAAGGCAATTGAAGGAGAGAGTACGCGGAATTACAAAACCAATCCGCCCCCGACCGATAGACCGGTTCGAATCTACGCAGATGGTACGCTCAAAAATTCCAAATGCGGTTTACCGGGTTTGACCCTTACTCTCAGGCGTCTATGACCTCTTTCATTTTGGGTCCGTAAAAATTACTTTCTTGCGAAAATACTGACTCGGTTGTCGTAGACATGCTCTTCAACTTCGACAGGCCAAGTTATCCTTTCCATTTGTCTACCTTATGGTAGGAGTCAACTCGGATGAACAAGTCCATCAACATAAAGGCCGTTCAGTAATGGATCACGTTGAGCGGTAGGTTTAAATCTTCCAGAGGCTAGTTTTATCTCATTATCTCTAGCATTGAAGCCGTTCAACACTGTCGTTGGGTTGATGAAGTCATTCCGGAGGCTCCTTGGGTCATCGAAGAAGATTTCATTCACAAATACCAGATTGACTATGTTGCACATGACGAGGCACCTTATCTGAGCTCTGGTTATGATGACGTTTATGCTCTATGTAAACGCCTTGGTGTGGTGTGATTTTGTTTCTCCCGGGATCTCAAAATAACTCGGTTAATCAGGAAAATTCCTCCCAACCCGACGCACTCCTGGTGTTTCAACATCCGAGTTACTCGAACGAATTGTGACGAAATACAGAAAAAGGGATTTTGACGAAAAATTCAGTAAAATGGGACACGCGGAACTTCGTGCTGAGGGAAGCGACTATGACGATCTTAGTCCAACTGGAAAGTCAATGGACGTTTTCTTCCCACCAGATCCTAGCCTCAACAGCACATATTTAAGCCAAAATTCAAGCAGGGTAATCAGTCCTCTTGCGAGTCCTGAAGGAAGCCAGACCGATAGCTGATCTCGAAGTCCTTTCTTCCATATCCTTTCTTCCATATACAAACTCTTTTAATTATGCGATCCACTTGTTTTTCGGATGGCTTGTCCATCATCTTATGTTTTAGCATCATCATTATCGTTCCCATAACGGTTTAGAGTTTACAAGGGGAGAAGGGATTGTTACATAGATCAATCATACAAACAAACATACAAAGGAAAGTGATTCCTTATAATTTCAAGCCAAGTTTGCCCTTTTCTAGCTGGATCGAGTATCCATTAATCTTGTCACTAACAAGCTTGTCAATGCTGAACATATCTTCTGCCCTGAGAGTCTTCTTGGCAGCTACTGCATCAGCTATGACTTGGGCCCTCATCTCCTCACTAGTCTCCTCATTAGTCTCCTCATGCTCCGGCATATTGCACTCGTCTTCCTTGTGCCAATCTTCTAGACTTGCAGGGCTGAATGCTTGTGAACAGAAATCGATCGTCCGGCGAAGATATTCTTCCGAAAGGCTCTTGACATCCACATCTCCTTGAATGACTGTTGGGCACAAGTATGGAGAGGTCAGAGTTACGGATTAACAGTGACAATTGAAATGATCCTACCTGGACTGAACAAATCAAAGGCTCTATCAAAATTGTCTTCCTCGATGTCGGCCAAAATTGGACGCTCTTGGTTCCTCATTTGGCGATAAGCGCTAAGCACTGTCACTAAGAATCTTAAGTGACTCTTAGTTGATTGATCGCTTGAGTTCAGGGATTTCAAACCTGGTATAGGAGGTTCCAACTCGTAAGTCATGCCACTCTGCGGCATGAAGAGGACTACACTCAGAACGTATGGTGGCTGCAATAGTTGCTGCGGCGGACAAGGCACTCGAAAGAGCCAAATGGACGCCAGAAGAGAAAAATGGGTCGATAAATGCTGCACGATTGGAGAGGCAATTAATGCAAGAGTCTTTGTTATTGGTACCTCAATAAGGTTTTGAACTTACCCCCTGCGTCGCCGACGATGCGGTAATTTAATCCTGCATATGAAGTTCCCGAGTAGCTAAAATCGCTTGCCGTCCGGACTTGAGGACCTCCTGAATATTCAATCAGGACTCCTTGACCAATTAACTCCTTGATCTTTGGACAGTTGTCTTTCAATTCTTGGAGATAGTGGCGAAGGAGTAAAGTATTGTCGCCCTTCTTCTCCATGTTGACCTTCTTGCGCTTGGAAATCTTTTCATCCATGATTACCCCAATAGAGGTTTTTCCGTCTTGAAGAGGAATAAACCATGCCCACCCAGATTCATCTGTCGATGGAAGCATTTCAGCCGTGCAGCTCTTAAGGACAAGGCATAATAGTAACACTCGCCTCGTAAAGCTTCGAAGAATGGCAGCTGAACCAGACATCGAGGGCGTCTGTATTCTTGCACACCTGTCCAATAACCCCAATATGCAACGTTTCTCAAACTCTGATTGTACTTTCGTAATCCAAGGGCCCTGGACATGATGCCGTTACGACCACTAGCATCAATGACCCAATCGAAAGATATATTGCCAACTTTCCCAGTGGCAACATTCTTCCATTTGGCGCATACGGGAAGGGACTTAGGCTCTTCGACTTCTGACTGACATTGGTTGGCAGCGGCGGTGATGGGAAGCGTACCAGAGCTCGATTTGGCATGCTTAAGTTGCTTAGAGAACTGGATTTCGGTGACTAGGTAGTTTTCATAAACCTTAACACCGAGTTCACGAGCACGGTCCAGGATCAAAGCATCGGCTTCCGCTCTTGTCTATCAACCAAGATCAGATCATAGAAGACAATTTTAGGCTTTGACAAGACTTACCACATTCCAGGCATAATTATTAGGATCGTCGGACACGAAATTGGCAACTAATGAAATTCAAGGAATTTACTCAAGCATACGTACTGGCAGATAAGATGATACTTACATCCTTCCCGCTTGCGAGGGTTGAATTTGAATGCGGCACCGTGCTAGATCCGTCAGATTCGGTAACGAGGAGCAGAGAAAGGCAGCTGAAAGTTACCTTTTGAACAAAACCAAACGACTCAAACTTGTCATCTGCATCAATGAAACGAAGGAAGTGTCTCATGGAAGGTATCATGCTCTCTCCCACATGGTACCTAAAGCAATATATATATATTAAAAGACGTTGAATAGATATTGGACAAACGAACCGGGGGAATGTCTCGGCTTCAAGCAGAGTGACAGAGAATCCTTCCTGTGCAAGACAGGCAGCTGAATACGAGCCTGAGGGACCTCCCCCAATAACAAGAATCGAGGTGGATGAAGGCTAATACGAGGTATTCGAGTTATCACTCGTAAAACAAATACACAAGAGGACTTCTCACTGGTAATTGCGGTACGACGGATCGACTCTTCGCAGCGGGACCAAAAAGAGCTCGTAAGGCCCAGTACAATTCAAGCATTGGTTCCATTTGAAGGGATGAGTTAACAAACACCTAAGGGCCAGGAAGAATACTTTCTGCTGGAATATCAAGCACTATACTGAAATGAGTCAGGTTTACCCGAGATGATCCAAGGTATCGTTTTATGAGAGTTGATAGACAAAGACTAGAGGTTGAGATTAGATTTGAGACGAGTTTTCGCCGATTTTGCTCGTCCCCTCCCCTTTATAAACTCAGTACCTCGTCTACTGCCTAAAATAGAATCGCTCATCTGTTCTTCCGAGGTGGGTACAGGTATAACCATCATTAAACCGATCGGATTCGGTTTCAATCCATCCAAATGTGAAGTTTCTGTCGACACTCATAATGGCTCACCAAATGTCACCACTGAAAACAGCTTCGATTTTTAGTCGATAATCCATACAACCGAACAGTAAGCGACGGGGACGGAAGTTCAATCTTCCAGTCAGACGTGGATCAGGACTCGACGAGATTTGAAGCGAACTGTGCCATATTTGCAATACCAAATGTCAAGTTAGATTGATGATCGTTGGTTAGTCCGACCTAAGACTTGACTGCCTAATGATTGAACATTGATTATCAGTAGCACGTAAGTCAGTCACAAAGAACTACGTATCAACAGATATTCAATTGAAAATGGCAGAAGCAATGAAACAGATGGTGAGTATGAATCATTCCATTCTAGATGGAGATGCTTTAATCATTGATAGTGTATCATCGCTAACGTTCAATTTTAGACATTCACCTGGTACCTGGTCATAATCTTGTTGAATAGCTGTTATAAGCTCGGGACTATACTATCTGTGGACAAGTAAAACATCATCAAAAAATCTCTGGGGATGACATCATCATATGACCATTGTCAGGAAAATAAGTTGTAAGCCTATATCTGTCTTCATTCCACAGTAGATGCCATCAAGTATAGTAACTTTGATCAATCTATAAAAGGCTAGAGAACTCCGACAAGGAGGCCTTATCAGATCATGACATCTAGAGAAGTTCGGAAGACCCAAATATTCTGGGTGAAATCGGGTACTCAGATTGCCTATAAAAAGTAAACAAACAATGCCTCAGTCGATCCTGAGCAAACCCTGATATGTTTCTATAGGTATCACTGTTACAACCTTTTTTTGTTTTTTTAAATATATCTCTGTACCTAACACCATGCTTTGTCCCTTCTACCATGTGTTTAACCACATGCTCTCACTTTAACCCTTTTTATTATTCTCTGCTTCTGTACTATGGCCATGACTCATCCTCCTTACTACTTTCTCAGAACCTTATGCATTCATCTCTAGTCAGTAGGATAACTAACAGTATATCTAGCAACATGTAGTGGCTTAGTTGTGCTGACCCTGACCACACTCCTTATCTGAGTTGACAAGGAAAACTCAATGGAGTTTTTATTCAATTACTATACACTACTTATACACAATCTGTATTTACAACTATTTATAATGTCCCATACATCTGATTTGAGTAACTTCCTTCCATACATCCAATAAGGTTTTCATCTGGGCCTCCAGCCCAACTTGAACCCTCTATGTAATGATTAACCTCATGTTATACAGGAGTTCTCCATGAGGCTCAAGCATGTCTTACTTCTTTCATTAATATTTCCCTATTTGTACAGTAGCTCAGTCAGCACCTCATTATTGGGGTATATTCTTTACTCAGCAGACCTCATATCTGCTATACACTCTTTTTATTTCTACCTTATGGTACATAGGTATATATAACAGTAGATACTTTCCTATATTCCCTATGCTTTACCAATTGTATCATTCTCTTTTTTTTACTCCATAACTCATCCTCAAGTCTTTATTGAGTGTT